>OLIT01001394.1_pt1 | contig 21097 bp, 16 predicted proteins | sample 1601341 | NCBI WGS metagenome assembly OLIT01 (sample SAMEA2452121, study PRJEB22498) | human gut metagenome | biome: human feces; feature: human gut; material: feces | place: Australia | collected 2012
CTAATACATTTGCTATTGTTGTTATTTCTGGATGGAAATGACTTTGTTGTTTGTCAATGTTTCTAACATCAAAAGAAGTACAATCTTTTAATAGATTAATAAGACGAGTGCCTACGAAACCGGAGGCACCTATGATTGTTATTTTCATGTTCACCTAAGTAAATGTTTGTATATTATAGTTCTCAATTTATTGGGAATTAAACGAGAGATAAATCGGATGAGAATATTTTTGATAAAAATACTTTTATCTATAAATTTAATTCTAAGTAATTCCTGTTCAAATTTCAACTCCATTAATGCATAATTAATACCTCCACGCCGTTTAAACATATCAGAGGAAGATCTGAAATAAAGTAGACTTTCCTGAATGTTATAGAATTTAGCGCCATTCATAAGCATTCTGACCCATAAATAGTAATCCTCAAATAAAGGAAAATGCTTATATCCACCAGCTGCAAGAACAGAGGATTTTCTGAACATGACTGCTGGATGATTTATCGGATTTCTTTTTTTAGCAAACTTATATATTTCTTTATGATATTCAGGTAATTTTCTTATTGATAATATGTGATTAGTATCTCCTTCAAATTCATCAATCCATGAACTGACAATGTCAATATCCGGGTGATTATTAAAGACTTTCAATTGTTTCTCAAAGCGATTAGGTTTTGCTATATCGTCAGTGTCCATTCGGGCCACGAGATCATAAGAACAATACTTCAAACCTTCATTCAAAGCTTTACCTAATCCTTGATTAACAGATAAAGAAACTATTTTTAATTGAAGATATCTTTTAGAATATTCCTCTATAATAATATCTAAGGTCTTTGTTAAAGGACCATCTTTTACAAGAACAACTTCGGTGGGTAATAGTGTCTGGCTAAATAGACTATCTAAACTTTGACGAAGAAAATCAGGTCGCTCTTTGTAGTAAATAGATAAGAGAACAGAAAACATATAGGATGTAAATTTTTAATTCCCAATAAGTTTCAAAAGACTTTTAGGTTACATAATTGAAACTACCTATGCTATTGTCCGATACATTCATAAGAAAAGCCTAACTCGTCCAACTCCTTTTTGTCATAGATGTTGCGACCATCCAGCACAAAAGGCAGTCTCATCACTTTCTTGAGCACAGCCCAACTCGGTAGGCGGAATTGTTTCCACTCAGTCAGTAACAACAACGCGTCAGCGTCAATAACAGCCTCATACATATCTTTTGCGTAAACGACTTGATCGCCTACTTTACGCTTACATTCATCCATAGCCACAGGGTCAAATACTTTGATCATAGCCCCCGCTTTCCGTAAAAGATCAATCATGACTAAAGAAGTAGCTTCACGCATATCATCTGTCTCAGGCTTGAAAGCCAACCCCCAAATGGCGATTGTTTTCCCATCCAATGAGTCGAAATATTTTTTTAGTTTTTTATAAAGAATTGTCTTTTGACGTTCGTTTACCTCCTCTACAGCTTTTAATACTTCCATTGAATAATTATTCCTCTCTGCTGTTTTGATTAGAGCCTTTACGTCTTTCGGGAAGCAACTGCCCCCATAACCACATCCTGGATACAAGAACTTATTACCGATACGGCTATCTGACCCTATCCCTTTACGCACCATGTTCACGTCGGCACCCACTAACTCACAAAGATTAGCGATATCATTCATGAAACTGATACGAGTAGCTAACATGGAGTTAGCAGCGTATTTAATCATTTCCGCAGAAGGTACATCCGTAAAGATTAAACGATAGTTATTTATCATGAACGGTTTATATAATTTCTCCATCAATTTACGAGCTCTTTCCGATTCAACGCCGACTACTACACGGTCAGGTTTCATGAAATCGTTCACCGCATTCCCTTCTTTTAAGAACTCTGGATTACTAGCCACGTCAAACTCTATAGATATTTTTCGCTTATCCAATTCCTCTTGAATAACCGCCTTGACCTTCCGGGCTGTACCTACTGGTACTGTACTTTTGGTGACTACTAATATATATTTATTTATATGCTTACCAATTGTACGAGCTACTTCCAACACATAATGCAAATCAGCACTACCGTCTTCATCTGGAGGTGTACCCACCGCACTGAACACAACCTCCACGTCATTCAACACGGAAGCAAGATCTGTCGTAAACTTTAAACGTCCGTCGTTATAATTCTTATGAACCATATCCTCCAATCCTGGCTCATAAATTGGAATGATACCCTTTTTCAAGTTCTCGATTTTCTCAGCCATCACGTCCACACACGTGACGTCCACTCCCATCTCTGAGAAACAGGTTCCTGTCACCAATCCGACATAGCCAGTTCCAACAATCGCTATTTTCATAATAAAGAATTTAAATTAGAGTTTCTCTTGAATAAGAAATAGGTCTATTGATTTTCAGTATCCTATAACTTATTCGGTATAATGTTGATTTATAGATTGTAATAAGATTTGAACCAAGCTACGGTTTGATCGACTCCCGTCTGAATCTCCATAGTTGGCCTAAAACCTACGGCTTGTTGAAGAAGCGTAGTATCCGCATTTGTTTGATAGACATCACCCGGCTGCATTGGTAAGAAATTCTTAATCGCCTTTTTTCCACAGGCTTTCTCTATTGCCTTGATAAAATCCATCAACTTTACAGGTCGGGAATTACCTATATTATAAATACGATATGGAGCAGAAGAAGTACTAGGATCTGGATATTTGGAATTCCAATTTGGATTCGGCTCTGCCGGCCGGTCTAAAATCCGTATCACTCCCTCCACTATATCATCGATATATGTAAAATCACGCAACATGTCCCCATTATTATACACTTTAATTGGACGATCATGTAAAATAGCGTCTGTAAATAAAAATGGAGACATATCCGGTCTTCCCCACGGTCCATACACTGTGAAGAAGCGCAATCCTGTGGTAGGAATACCATATAATTGGCTATACGCGTGCGCCATCAACTCATTTGATTTTTTGGATGCGGCGTACAAACTTACTGGATGGGCAATACTTGCTTTCTCCGAGAAAGGAACATCCGCATTTAACCCATACACACTACTGGAACTGGCATACACCAAATGCTTCACTTTATGATGTCTGCATCCCTCTAGCACATTGATGAACCCGTCCAAGTTCGACTCTACATAAGCGTACGGATTTGTGATCGAGTAACGTACACCCGCTTGAGCGGCCAAATTAATTACCGTATCAAACCCCTCATTGGCGAAGAGCATCTGCATCGCTTGTCGATCTTCCAGATTCATTCGAATAAAACGATATTTCTCATACATATGGCTCGGAGTCAATTTATACCAGGATACTTCTTCTTTCCGAACGCCCGCCTCTTTCAAGCGATCATATTTCAAAGTTGTATCATAATATTCGTTGACATTATCTAAGCCCACAACTTCATCTCCACGCTCTAGCAAACGTTGTGCGACGAATGAGGCGATAAATCCGGCTGAGCCGGTCAATAAAATTTTCATATATATAAATGATATAAATGTATACGTGTAAGAGCTGGCTATAGGTTAAATAACAAATCTTAGTATTTCTCCCATTGTTTAGAAAACAGCTCCAATAAAGAAAGTCCTTTGGCAAACAAATTAGACTTCATCCGGCCCATAATTAAACGCTTGTCTACCCGAATAATTTGACAAGTTAATTTGAAAGACAATACATATTGCTTCTTCAAAAAACTTTCCCGAAGTTGATTTAGTAAAGGTATACCTGCCATATACTTCTCTTTGTCTTCCAGGTCATATCTTAACCTCGGTAAAGGTGAAAACTTGCCAGTCCGCTTAAATTCAAGGAACTGTTCTTTGGCTAGTTTTGCATTAACATATTGTTCATATGCATGTGAACATGAAATAGAGCGTAAAGAGTGTTTAGGTATACGATATTTGAGCAATCCCTTTTTCAAATTGTGGAAATTGAATCCGTATGCGTATGCTCTTAACAGAAAATCATAATCTTGTCCACTCAAAAAATCACGGTATTTACATCGCTTGAAAAGTTCTATAGTACCCATCCATGTGGGATGTATCAGGCTTGAGGCACAATGTCTTAAGAATATCTTATGAGAAAAGTCTGTTCTCAATTTGGAATAATATCCAGTTTGTATTCCATCTTCATCAATAATGAAAGCGTCGCACCCCACTAAATGAATTTCAGGATGTTTCAATAGATATACTAATTGATTTTCAATTCTTTCAGGCATTGATATGTCATCAGCATCCATTCTGGCTATATATTCTCCGGTTGCCAAATCAATTCCTTTGTTCAGCGTTTGTGGAAGTCCTATATTTTTTTCATTTACAATCAATGTTATTCTTGTGTCGTTTGTAGTTACCATTTGCAACAGATCCAATAATTCTTTATTATTTGGATTGTCAAGTAGCAAAAAAATTTCAAGATGTCGATATGTTTGGTTGCAGATGGAATATATTGCTTCCATTGCTATTTTGACCGGCTCATTGTATAGAGGAAGCAAAACGGAAACTAAAGGTTTGTCTGTCATGAAAAGATTGATTTATAAGGTATGTATATATTGTCGTCACGGAAAAATACTTTCGTGGATAAGTATAGAGACCACAATATGATAACTATAAATACTATGATAAAATCTTGCTTTTTAGATATATATTTTAATGTATTAGGAAAAAGGAAAAACAAGCTCCAAGTTAAAACAAATGTACCTCGCGAAGCTAAAACATCAGAGAACGGAATAAGTAGGAAATATAAACAGATTCCATAGAAATACATATTATAAAAAATAAGCATAAGCTTGTCTTTTTCCAGAATTTGATATTTTGCACAATAATAGGTTACAATCAAAAACATTGTTATACGTTCTATCATGCCTAAAGTAAATGTCACACCTTCTGATTTATAAGTAAGATAAGCTATTGCAGCATCTTTGAAAGTGAAAAAATCAGGAATATAATTAATAATAAGGGGCATAAGAGAAACCAGTCTATGCCCGACAATAATACTCAAGACCAAAATTACCCCATATTGATGGACTTTTAATTGGCGGGTTAAAAATAATAAAGGCAGAAGGAAGAAAATAACAGATTTATGAAAAAGCAATCCAACTAAAATTGTTATTAAGAAGAGTAGCAAAATACAGTTCTTGCCCTTTTTCAATAAAAAGAGGAAAAAATACAAGCTTAAGATAGCTAAAGGTTGTCGCATTTGTCCCATTACTTGTCCCCAAAAAGTTAATGAAAAAAACATAAGTAATGAAAGTGAAGGGAAAGTTGAATAACGCAAAGATAAATGATTAAATAGCTCGAAAGTTATTAAAGCTATGAACAAGGTAACAAAAAAAAATGGCAGATGAAATGTCTTGAATACGCTTACCAAATACTCATAGCCGACTTCCATAGATTGGAAGGTTCTTTCAAATGAAAACAAATTAGTAACTTCTTCATAATGTTGTAAGTAAGTGTCGAAATCAACTCCAATTCCATCCCTGATTCCCGCCAATAAAATTAAGGGAATACTTATTAACAGAAGAATGATGCGTTTTTGTTGTAGTTTACTTATTCTTAAATCCAAAGATAAAATAGCACAAATAAACACCCACAACAATATGAGAAAATATACAAACATATATTATAATAAAGAGGTTATAATATTTTCATATTGTGGCATAATATAATCTATTGAATATCTCTCTTTTGTTATTTTAATTATAGTGCCCTCATCGAATTTTTCCGCTCTAAGTTTTTGAAAAGCAGATGTGAAGTTTTTACTAGAAAGGAAATCTGTCACATAACCATTTACTCCTGGAATAATTATTTCATTGATCCCTCCCATACAATTATTGGCCAATACTGGTTTTCCTAAGGCATTGGCTTCTAACAAAACATTTGGAAAACCTTCAAAACGGGATGACAATATCAATGCATCAGCTTGTTTAAGATAAGCAAACGGGATATAAGAATAGCCCCCTAAAAGTACCTTCTTCGACAGGCCCAAATGCTGTATTTGTTGTTGTAAGTGTTCATGTAAGCTTCCTTTACCCAGAATCACCAACCGAAAGTTTATCTCTTCCTGTTCTGCCAACCTGCTTAAAAGAATATCATATCCTTTCTGGTGGTCAAGCCTGCCGATAGCAAGTAAGTTAAATGTATCTCTACTCCAAAAAGGAACAGAAACCTCTTTTTGAGAATTCATTACCACATAGCCAATATCAATGGGATTGTTTATTTTCACGCATTTATCGGTACTAATAAACCAATTGGAAATCAAGTCTTCACGCATATCATCAGATTGGGCAATCACTTTATCGTAATTACGATAAAATAACCAATAAAAAAAGCGCTTCCAACTTTGTCTACCATAACGTACAGACAATACCGATGTTTCACGACTGACAAACTTGATTTTGTGAGGTAGAAATTTAATAAATGGAGCTATCAAGATGTTTAGTTGCACGTGTCCCACGAAGCAGATGTTAGGGTTTATTTCTCGGATACTTTTTAAAAGAGGGAGTATACAGAAGCGTATTCGTTTGTCATCCATGCCTAAACGGACAACCTTCACCTTGTTTATAAGGGATGGTAAATAGTCATTGCCTTTGTTTCTTACCAACAATAAAAACACTTCAAACTGCTCTATACTTGCAAAATAGTTTAACAGATAAGTCATAACTCTTTCTGCCCCCCCGTTTCCTAGAGTCGGAGAAATAAATAAAATTTTTTTCATCGTTTAATTAATGACTGTCTATGTGGGTGTAAATTATAAGCTAATACTTTGATGCCATAAGATAAAAGAATACAAGTTCCACAAAGGTTGAGCCGAGAGTTTTCTTTGTTGTAAGAAGTTGTCCCTATATGCTATTATTTGCTCAGAAGCCAGTTCTGGAAATAATTTTTCTAAATTGTCCAAAGATATGGTATCTAATAAAGACTCTTTCAGTTCATTTTTGAACCATTTGCCGATAGGGGCACTAAACCCTTGTTTAGGACGATCGAATAATTGCTTGTCAATCATTTCGTATAAAATATCTTTCAATATCTTTTTACCTCCCATCTTCGTGTCATATACAAAGTCAAAAGGAAGAAGCCTGGAATATTCAGCTAAGCGATAATCCATTATCGGGTTTCTCAATTCTAAGCTAAACCTCATAGTTCCTCTATCATTTTTGGTATTGATGCAGCTATTCATATACTCCATCATATCGTAATCGGAAGGGGAAAGTAACCCCCGATCCGCATGGAGGAGAGCTGCATTAGGTAATTCTCGTGCTACCTCCAGTTTAATATATTTTTCAGCATTTCCATAACGCATTCTGCTTGCTAAATAATAATCATAAACATTCGAATATTGTAGTTTTTCGCTAATTCTTTCTGTAGGTCGAAAAGGCTTTAAACAATAGTAGAGAAAGTTTCTTAATAGAGGATACTTATATATTGTATCCATTTGTTTGAAACGGAAATACCTAGAATAACCCCAAAACAATTCATCGCCCCCATCGCCTCCTAATACTACTGTTACTTTCTCCTTTGCTTTTTGGGCAACAAGACTAGTAGGAATCAATGATATATCACCAAAAGGCTCATCCCAATAGTAAGTGAAATTGTTTAACATAGCAAGCATTTCACTCGTATCACAATAAGAATGAACGAATGGAAGGTGCAAGGCTTGGGCTACCGCATTGGCATATTTACTTTCATCAAACTTTTTTTCCTTAAATCCTATGTTGAAACATGATAGTTGTGGATTCACTTGAGACACAATCGCAGCAACCAACGACGAGTCTATTCCTCCCGACAAAAATACACCAACAGGAACATCAGACATCAATCGGTGTTTTACCGAATCGTATAAAAGCTCCTTGACAGTTTCTTTGGCTTCAATATAGCTTTTGGGAGTATCAAAATTACATGAATTGCAGAATGGATTCCAATACTCTTTTTCCCGAAAGATCTGATCGCAAATAGAATAAGTGAAACAATGACCTGGTCTTAATTTTTTTACTTCCTTATAAATACAATAAGGATCTGGAATATAAGAAAGCATTAAATAGAATAACCTTGCTGTTTCATCAATAGTGAAACTATTACCTATCTGTATTTGAGAAAGTTGAGATGAAAATTCGATTCCTTTGTCTGACAATTGATAATAAAACGGTTTCTTACCTAGTCTATCTCTAGCACCAAAAAGGATTTGTTTCTGATGATCATAAATTACAAAAGCAAACATACCGTTTAGATAATATAAACATTCTTCTCCAAACCTTTCATACATGGCACAAATAACTTCTGTGTCACTAGTTGTTTGTAGTTTGTAGTCGGCAATATATGTCTTTTTTAGTTCTTTGTAATTATAGATTTCCCCATTGAAAACTATAGAGATAGATTCATTATAATCAAATGGTTGATTGGAACGTTTCTCTAAGTCTATAATAGAAAGTCTATTGTGCCCAAGCGTTAATTGTTTTTGGGTAGATATTTTATAATGTCTAAAACCTGTATGGTCTGGTCCTCTAAACTTGATTCTATCAAGTTTTTTTTCGAGAAGCATCTCATTATATCTAATTGTTGTTCCATAGATTCCACACATATGGCTATGTTTATTTTATTTTATTTTTAAATAGAAAAAAAGAAATAATAGTAGCTGCAGGAAATAGTAAAACAAGAAGTGTTTTACCATGTTTCATATGACCTAATAGCTCTCTGTATCTCACATCTTTTTTTAAAGCACAAGTTAATAAGCTTATTTTAATTAAAGATCTCAAATATAGTCTTGGTTTTTTTCTTAAATAATCGTTCTGTTCTTCAAAAATTATTTTAGAATTTATGAGTTTGTTAATATAATATTGATGATTTTTAGGTCTACGAAGATGAGAGAATGAAGTGAGATGTACTAATAATAACGTATTAGGGATATATCGTGTCAAATAGAAACGTGATAATCTCCCCCAAAATATAGATTCTGATATAAAAATAGCATATTCTTTTAAATAAAATGAAGTGTCATTAAATATTGGATGTTTACAAACTTTTTCTACATAATAACAAGTTAAATTCTCCATTGGAGTAAAATAATAATGTGTGTCCAAAAAACTTTTATCAAATGATTTAGTGAACATTTTGCTTTTATCATTTATTCCTATCTCCCCTTTTTCTGTTATTGTTAATGCACGAATAGATCCTATATCATTGCGTCCTTCTTTTTCTATGTTTATAAGTTCTTTATAGAAGATAGCCAGTGTTTCAGGATAGAGTTCATCATCGTCATCTACATCAACCAAATAAGGAGTTTTGCAGTTTTCAAAAGCATATTTTAATGCTAAATATTTGAGAGGTGGAGTATTGGGATGTTTGATAACTTGAATGTCTATTATTTTTTCATTTTTAAACCCTTCCAGTACTTCTTCCGTATTGTCTGAAGATTCACCGTACATAACCACCCAAATAAAGTCCTTAAAAGTTTGTCTTTTGATAGATTCGTACAACCGTGGTAATAAATGAGCTCTGTTTAGTGTTGGTGTGAAAATTGTAAAAAGGTGCGTATGCATATAATCATAGTTTTATTATTTATTGAATAGAACTTTTGTGTCTACTGATTGAAAATAATGAATATATTTTTTTTATTTCAACATAAGTAAACATAAAAAAAGTAGAAATAATAGTTGTGCTTGCTGTGAAAATCATTATTTTACATATAGTAATAACGAGTGAATTACTATTATTTGCAAAATTAACTAATCTTATTCCTCCACATGTTAGTACTCCAATAAGCAAAATCATACGAAATAGAATAGTACGTATATAACCTATAGAATTAAATTCTAGCTGATATTTTGCAAGAACTAGTACTGCCAATAAATTAGTTAGTTCTATTATTGCACTAGCTATAAAAATACTATAATAAGGTAATCCAATATAAAGCATTATGTATGCTACAGGGATATTCAATATTAGACCTACAATTTCCAATATTTGATAATTTTTTAATTCTCCGGCTGCTTTAAATAATGTATCCATTGGTGCATGTGCTGCTCGTATCATAGCGTACCAGAATATAGATTGTACGAAAGGTATAGTATATTCAGGTACATCATCTAACCATATTTTAAGGATAGACGGAGCAAAAACAGCCACAGTACATCCTAATATGGCACAAACTGTTATTCCAATCTTTGCGTTGATAAGTAATAAAGTATTGTTTCTTTCTATCTCCCCCCGTGAATAAAGTATCATGCATTGTGGTTGGAAACTTAAACTGATATTATTTACCAATTTTTGTACTGCGGCCAAGACTTGATAGGCAATGGTGCGAGCCGCATTCACTGCTACTCCACCAAAAGCATTTATGATGAAATTCATGCCAGTATGCATTAGTGAGAGTGCGGAGTTACCGAAAAATTGCCACCCGGCAAATACAGCCATCGTACGCAGATAATTTCTGTCTTTTACCCAGTGAAAATGGGCTTCTTCCCGAAAACGATGAGTACAATAAATGGCATTGGCAGCTCTGACAAGTAAGGCAACAACAAGCAACAACGCTGAATAAACCACAACTTTGCTGGTAGGGCTAAATGTAAGTAAGTAGACACAAAGTAGCTTCAATAAACATTCTATTATTGAGAGTACGGTTAGTGCTTCAAATTTTTCATTAGCAATAATTAATGCGTCATAAGGAACCGTCATGATGGTAACGACAGATGCCAGTATTGAAAATTGCAAAACCCAATGAGCAGAAACGATATTTTCAGGTGGTATATTGAGTTTTGGTATAATTAGAGTGCCTGCTATTTCTACCACTACAAAAAATATCCCACTCAGGAAAAGATGAATGATCACTCCCAAACAAAAAATCTTATTCACGTTGCTACTGTTTTCTTTCCCTTTCTCTACATTAATAAATCTTTGGATGGAGGAGGAGAATAAGTTTCGTAAAGAACTGAAAAGTACTAAGATGCTACCAATAAGTCCATACAATCCAAAATCGTCTATACCTAATTGTTGAAGAAGGATACGTGAGCTAAAAAGCGTTATCAATAGTATAACGGCTTCCTTTATATAAAGATATACCGTGTTTTTTGCTATAAGTTTGTTTGCTTTGCTAATTTTTTTATTTATCATTTATGCTATTTTATATACTGTCAGGTTTATATTTTGTAGTGACAGATGTAAATACCCTACAATTGTTAAATAAAATAGTGGAAGGTTAGTTTTTAATTACAATCTTTTTTGGATTAATTTTCCATCTCGTATCTTATCGAACCAAATGTTTAATCCAATCCAGATGATAATATCTGCTATGAACAAAATATTATTGTTGATTCTGGATACTAGCATTATATTTAAACAACAAAATACTAAAGCCATAAAAAAGATAGAGATCATAGCTTTACGAGGGCTAAAACCCATATCCAAAAATTTATGATGTATATGGTTTCTGTCTGCATTGAATAACCCTTTATGATTTCGGGCACGTACCAATATGACCCGGAACACATCGAATATGGGAACAATCAATGTTGAAAAGGCAACGACGATGGCTCCTTCGGTATAAGGAGCTCTTTCGGAATTGTTGTTGGTATAAGCGATAGCTAAAAAGGCAAGTATGTAGCCTAATGTCAGGCTACCGGTATCGCCCATGAATATTTTTTTGCAACGGTCGGCCTGTCCGAATACATTATAATAGAAGAAAGGAAGTAACACCCCCAATGTGGAAAAAGCAAACATGGCATAGATCCATTGTTGGTAATAGATGTATAGGCTACCGAGTGCGAGCAACGATATGCTACTTAGTCCTGATGCCAGACCGTCAATACCGTCTATCAGATTAATGGCATTGACAATGAATACGGTTAGGAAGATAGTGAAGGGGATACCTAGCCAGGGTGTAAGTTCGTGGATACCGAAAAGGCCGTACAGGTTGTTGATCCACAAGCCTGACAGAGGAATGAAGCAGGCGACTATGGTCTGTATGATGAATTTGCTTCGATAGCGTAGTCCTACCAAATCGTCTTTTATACCTGATAAATACAATAACATCAGACCACAGACCATGAAGTAAAATTCGGGAATTATGAAATTAAGCTTGTCAATGGCTATTTCAAGCCCAACAAGATACCTTAATCCGGTGACAAAGGCTAACGAAAACAGGATGGTGGGAACAAATGAAACACCACCCAATCGGGGAATTATTCCACTATGGACTTTTCGTTCATCAGGTATATCGAACAGTTTTTTTCGGTGTGCAACTACCAGAATACGCGGAATAATAAGCCTTGAAAGGATTATTGATATGAATAACGATAAAGTAATAAGTAGGTAAGCCATTACATTAATACTAGTTATTGACATGACAAAGTTCGTCAGTCACATATGTGAGCTAACGAAAAATGACTAGAAAAAACGATCGTTTTTTCTAGTCATCATTATGTGTTTTTTAACATTGTGTTAATGAATATTTAGTGCCTTGAAAATCAAAATTTAAAAAAAATATATGTCTTGTGGATATAAAAATTATTCATACCTTTGCGCAGACTAAAATAAACGATCGATTATTTTAGTCATTCATTTTTATTGTAATATATTGATAGCGATTTGTTTATATAGTGTATTTCGATTTGTTTTATGGCTGATTTTATTTGAATTGTTTGTCCTATCTAATGATATAAAAAATACAATAACCTTATAAAGGTAAAGAATGCAGAAATGGGCTTTCATAAGGTTTTGTACCTGATAAGTAGCTGGAAAACAGGGCGTATTAAAAATTAGGGTAAATAAAAACCAATAAGGGAAAATAGTTGTATCGTTTGGCTGTGCGGGCAGATATATTATGCTTATATTTATCCCCTGTTTGTAAAATCTATTTACTTAATAAGGCAAAGATATGTCACGGGAGAAAATATTGATAAGAACATCATGGATAAGCACGATTGGTAACGCTGTACTTTCCGTATCGAAAATTATTGTAGGTTTATTGGCTGGCAGTTTAGCCGTATTGGGGGACGGTATCGATTCGGCGACAGATGTAATTATTTCTGTTGTGATGATTTTTACGGCGCGGATTATGAGCCGGCCACCTTCTAAAAAGTATGTGTTCGGCTATGAGAAAGCGGAGAGTATTGCGACGAAGATTCTGTCGCTCGTGATATTTTATGCCGGTATGCAGATGCTGTTGTCGTCTGTTGAAAGTATTTTTTCGGACGAGGCAAAAGAGATACCGTCTGCTATTGCTATATATATTACTGTCTTTTCTATTGTCGGCAAGTTCCTGCTGGCGTTGTATCAGTATAAGCAAGGAAAGAAAATCAATAGTTCCATGCTGACGGCAAATGCTATCAATATGCGTAATGATGTTATTATTTCATCCGGGGTTTTATTGGGGTTGATATTTACTTTTATATTTAAACTGCCGATACTCGATTCAATTACCGGGTTAATAATAAGTCTCTTCATTATAAAATCATCTGTCGGCATCTTCATGGATTCGAATGTGGAGCTGATGGACGGCGTGAAAGATGTCAATATATATAATAAGATATTCGAAGCCGTGGAGAAAGTGCCCGGTGCAGGCAATCCTCACCGGGTCAGGTCGAGGATGATAGGAAACCTGTATAATATCACCCTTGATATAGAAGTCGACCCCCAGATGACTCTTATGCAAGCTCATGAAATAGCCGATGCCGTAGAAAAAAGTATCGAAAACTCGATAGATAATGTATATGATATTCTAGTCCATGTGGAACCTGCCGGAAAATGTCAGACGGATGAGAAGTTTGGTATCGACAAGGGGATGGTAGAATAATCTGTCGACGTGTGTTACTATCCCAATGGTAATCCGTAATTTGGGTATAAATATCTGTAATCCATCTACAGTCTGGTTGTCACTGTTTCCTTATTTTTGCAGCATCGAAAGGAAGATGATAAAATACCATTAAATAAGGAAGCGTATGAAAAATAATTCAGTAATTATCCTGATTTGCATGGCACTCTTTGCAGTGAATGTGTGCAACAGTAAGAACAATAACGGAAATAATCAAACAGTAGAAATAATGGAAGATAAAACTCAGGTAAAAGAACCGGTATTGGGACTGGGCAATCCTATTACTGCTAACTTCAGCGGCGATGCCTGGCTGAAGATGCTTTCCACACAACCGGAATATGATTGTAACATTTATAATGTAACTTTCGCCCCTGGCACCCGCAACAACTGGCATTCCCACGCAGTAGGACAAATCCTGCTTTGTACTGAAGGAGTCGGCTATTACCAGGAAAGAGGCAAACCGGCCCAACGCCTGCAACCGGGCGATGTGGTAAATATTCCGGCTAATACTGTCCACTGGCATGGTGCTGCACCCGACAGCCGTTTTACACATATCGGAATCACTCCGAAGGTAAGCGAAAACAGCGCGGAATGGCTTGGGGAAGTGACTGATGAGGAATATACGGAGGCTGTAAAATAGTTGAAGTTTGACTGATATAACAAAAATCTATTAACTTTGTACTGAAACATTTAAAAGGAAAGACTATGGCTGAAATAGAAAAAATGGATCATATCTGCCAGTATAATGACCTGATAGGGCAGGAAACGTTGCACCCGCTGGTTAGCGTGATCGACTTCTCGAAAGTAGCGGGCATAAAACGTGCCCGGATGAGTTACGGCTTTTATGCAGTCTTCCTGAAAGAGGTAAAATGCGGCGACTTGCAATACGGGCGTAATTATTATGATTACCAGGAAGGTACGATGGTTTTCACGGGGCCGGGCCAGGTGGTTGGTGTGTCGAATGACGGAGAGGTGATAAAGCCGAAAGGGTGGGCGTTGCTGTTTCATCCGGATTTGATTCGGGGGACGACACTCGGACGCAATATAAAGAATTATAATTTCTTCTCCTATGAAGTATATGAGGCTCTCCACTTGTCGGAACAGGAGCGGCAAATCGTAATCGATTGCCTGAAGAATATAGAACTGGAACTGTCCAGGGGGATCGATAAACACAGCCGGATGCTGATTGTTTCCAATATCGAACTGTTGCTCAACTACTGCTTGCGCTTCTATGACCGTCAGTTTATTACCCGCGAGAATGTAAATAAAGATACATTGTCGAAGTTCGAGAAGATATTGAACGACTATTTCCTGTCGGATAAGCCACAAGAGATTGGGTTGCCGTCTGTGCAATATTGTGCAGACCAGTTACATCTTTCCGCAAATTACCTGGGCGACTTGATTAAAAAGGAAACAGGCAAATCGGCTCAGGAACATATACAGTTGATGTTGATTGACATGGCGAAGGAAAAGGTGCTCGACACCAGCCGTTCTATCAGCGAAATAGCTTATGAAATGGGATTTAAGTATCCGCAGCATTTCACCCGTCTTTTCAAGAAGTGCGTAGGAACTTCTCCGAACGAGTACCGGGCGCAGAACTAAAGTATGAGAAATAATGAATGGCATGCAGATTGAATAAATAATTTTAATTTGCATGCCATTTGTTATTATGAAAGATTGCTGTTTTTATTTCTTTTTGCGGGTAGCGTAGACTCTTGCGAGTGTAATCCAATCTCCGGCGGGGCTTTTGGCAATGCTTCGCCAGGTGAATGAATTATCGGTGATATCGGAGAAAATCCATTTCATAGCTTTTGAGGTTATTTCAGTGAGGATGATTTCGTCACCTTCCTTGCGTGCTTCGAGACGTGCACATTCTTCGGGGCATCCGTAGAATATTTCCCAGACTTGTCTTTCGATGTTGAACAGGCGGATGGTGGTCCCGTAGGCGGCATCGGGCTGAATATCAGTGAGCCGCTCTGCTCTTGAAGGGACAATGAAAACGTCTTGTACGGCCATACCGTCGAGTACCCATGAGAATATCCATTCGCCTTTCACACGACGTGGGGTGGAGGTATTGAGTCGGTCGTTCCAGTCGAGGTCCCATTCGCCAATGACTTTTCCGAAGTAATTGAATTCTTCAGGTATTCTCTCATTCTTACATTTGCAAACTAGTGCTTCTTCAAATTCTTTCATGATTTTCTGTTTAATAGTGTTCAAAGGTTATTACTCAGCAAATATAGCAAAAAACAACAAACTATTCCACCCTCGCATCACGATAACGTGCGGGGGACATGCCGGTGTGAGCTTTTACAAACTTGCCGAAGAAGGATTGGTTGGGGAAGTTGAACTCTTCTGCAATTTCTTTGATGGATTTGTCGGAGTGTTTCAGGCGGTGTTTGATATGCTCAATGGCTGTTTCGTTGATTAGTTCCAAAGGTGTCCTTCCACATGTTTTCTTGACGACTTTCGACAGATATTTGGGGCTGTAAAAGAGCGCATCGGCAAAATAAGATACCGAACGGTGCATGCCATTGTCTGCCGATAACTTTTCAGCGAATTTCCGGAAAATATAATCAGCCTGTTTAATCCCTTCTTTCGCATGTCCGACCTCTCCCAGTTCGATGGCTTCTTTGTGGAGAGCCCCCAGCATCTCACAGAAAAGTGCGGAAAACAGATGTTGTATTACTTCTTTATGATAATGATGAGGATCGTCGTTTATCTTTGCAACGATTAAATCCCTGTAATAAAAAAAGATTTCATTTTTGTTTTCACCAACGCGCTTTATCGGATTATTATGTATATAAATGGCCGTATTCCATGTCACTTTCTCCATTTTGAGGACACGTTGCAGGAAGCGGGTGGAGAAACCGGCAAGCCTGATTTTATTCCTGGGACTTAACATAATATGGCTGATGATGGTGTTGGGAAGGCCAAGTAGTAGGTCGCCATCTTCCAATTGATAAGTTTTGCGGTTTATATCCAGCTGAATGCAGCCTTCCACGCAAATAGCCAGGAGAAAACAATCTAATCGTACCGTATCATTACCGGTTGGAGCTCCTTCCAGGCTGTTCACTATTGCAAAATCGTCATCTACATAATCGATGATGTGCTCGTTGGTCTTAAAGTCTTCTATACTGACAGTTTTGATTTCTTCATTTTCCATATACTCTATTTTTGTTTTTGCAAATTTGGCGAATAACCGGACAACTAAGATGTTCTATTTCACTACTTTGATGTTCTGTATTCCGCATGGGTGTATAAAATTAGCGTAAAAAAGCGATGGTGGGGGAAAATAAGACATCCTTGGAGAGAAATGGGGCACTATGGCTATGTTCCTTTCGTCTACATTTGTCCCAGTTTTTTAATAGCAATAGTATGAATAAAACAAGTAAAAAATGGATACGGCTGATAGGGATTGTCGGTTGTACGATGTGGATGGCATCCTGTAAACAAGCTCCGGATGCACAGATGAAATCTTCTTATTCAATTATGAAAGTGGCTCCGGCGGACAAAGAGCTTACTTCTTCTTATTCGGCGACGATACGTGGGCGGCAGGATATCGACATTTATCCTCAGGTATCAGGAACTATCGAGAAACTTTACGTAACTGAAGGGCAAAAAGTACGTCGTGGGCAAGTGCTGTTCGTTATTGACCAGGTGCCTTACAGGGCAGCTCTCAAAACGGCTACTGCTAACGTGGAAGCGGCACGTGCCGCACTGGCAACAGCAGAATTGACCTATAACAGTAATAAGGAACTGAATGCTCAGAAAGTCGTTTCGGACTTCAGCCTGCAAACAGCTGAGAACACTTTCCTTTCTGCCAAGGCACAATTGGCACAGGCCGAAGCGCAGGAACTGAATGCACGCAATAACCTCTCTTATACGGAAGTGAAAAGTCCGTGCGATGGTGTTGTGGGCGCATTGCCTTACCGTGCAGGTGCATTGGTGAGCGCGAGTATACCGCAGCCGTTGACGACAGTAAGCGACAATTCCGATATGTATGTTTATTTCTCCATGACTGAAAACCAGTTGCTGGCCCTGACCCGCGAGCACGGAAGCATGGATGATGCATTGAAGAACATGCCGGAAGTGGAACTGAAGCTGAACGATAATTCGGTTTACGACAAAAAAGGAATCATAGAATCCATCAGCGGAGTCATCGACCGGCAGACAGGTACGGTGGTGGCACGTGTGGTATTCCCCAACGAATCGCGATTGCTTCATAGCGGAGCATCGGGCACGGTAGTGATACCGAGCGTTTATAAAGACTGTATCGTTGTCCCGCAGGGGGCGACTGTCCGGTTGCAGGATAAGACTGTTGTCTATAAGGTTGTGGACGGCAAGGCTGTCTCCACCCTGATAACCGTAGCCGGTATTAACGACGGGCGCGAGTATGTCGTGCTCGACGGGTTGAAAGCCGGTGATGAAATTGTATCGGAAGGTGCCGGGTTGGTACGCGAAGGTACTGTCGTAAAATAAAACAAGGAGAAAAAGAATATGAAAGGAAACATATTTATAAAACGGCCGGTGATGGCTATCTGTATCTCCGTGCTGATTTTGGTGATAGGGCTTATTTCGCTCTTTACGCTGCCGGTGGAACAGTATCCCGACATTGCGCCGCCTACGGTTTATGTGACCGCTTCTTACACGGGAGCCGATGCCGATGCTGTGATGAACAGTGTTGTCATGCCGCTGGAAGAAAGTATTAACGGGGTGGAGAACATGATGTATATTACTTCCACTGCTACCAATGCCGGTTCGGCAACTATACAGGTATATTTCAAGCAGGGGACAGACCCGGACATGGCAGCTGTCAATGTACAGAACCGTGTATCCAAGGCACAGGGACTTTTGCCGGCGGAGGTAACAAGGATTGGTGTGACTACACAGAAACGCCAGACCAGCTTCCTGCAAATCGGTGCAATGGTCTGCACCGACGGTCGTTACGACCAGACTTTCCTCGCCAATTATCTGGACATCAATGTTGTTCCCCAAATCAAACGTATTGAAGGTGTGGGTGATGTAATGGAATTGGGTGATACATACAGTATGCGTATCTGGCTGCGTCCGGAACGGATGGCGCAGTACGGTCTTGTTCCTTCGGATGTGACGGCAGTGCTGGGCGAACAGAATATCGAAGCGCCTACCGGTTCGCTGGGAGAAAATTCGGGGAATGTTTTCCAGTTCACGATGAAGTATCGCGGACGTTTGAAAAGCGTGGAAGAGTTTCAGAACACCGTTATCCGTTCGCAGAGCGACGGTTCCGTACTTCGCCTGAAAGATGTGGCTAATGTGGAACTGGGTACGTTGACGTACAGTTTCCGTAGCGAGATGGACGGTAAACCGGCTGTTCTTTTCATGATGTTCCAGACAGCAGGTTCCAATGCAACCGCTGTCAACAAACAAATAACTGCCCAGATGGAGCAGATGGAGCAGAGCTTACCGGAAGGGACGGAATTTGTCACGATGATGAGTTCGAACGACTTCCTTTTCGCTTCCATACATAATGTGGTGGAGACGCTTGTTATTGCCATCATCCTGGTTATCCTGGTGGTGTACTTTTTCCTACAGGACTTGAAGAGTACGCTTATCCCGTCTATTTCTATTATAGTGTCGCTGGTCGGAACATTTGCCTGCCTTGTGGCTGCCGGATTCAGTTTGAATATCTTGACGCTGTTTGCCTTGGTACTTGCCATCGGAACGGTGGTGGATGATGCCATTGTGGTGGTCGAGGCGGTGCAGTCGAAGTTCGATGCCGGATATAAGTCGTCTTATCTCGCTACGAAAGATGCGATGGGCGATGTGACGATGGCTATCGTTTCCTGTACCTGTGTATTTATGGCAGTGTTTATCCCTGTAACATTTATGGGCGGAACGTCGGGTGTGTTCTATACACAGTTCGGTATCACGATGGCTACTGCGGTAGGTATCTCCATGATTTCGGCGTTGACTCTTTGTCCGGCTCTGTGTGCCATTATGATGCGTCCGTCGGATGGAACGAAGAGTGCAACGAGTATCAACGGACGGGTACGTGCAGCTTATAATGCTTCGTTCAATGCTGTGCTGGGTAAATATAAGAAAGGTGTAATGTTCTTTATCCATCATCGCTGGATGGTGTGGACTTCGCTGGTGGCTGCCATCGTTCTGCTGGTTTATCTGATGAATACCACTAAGACGGGACTCGTGCCGCAGGAAGACCAGGGCGTTATTATGGTGAACGTAAGTACTTCGCCGGGAAGCACGCTGGAAGAAACAAACAAGGTAATGAACAAGCTGGAAGATATTTTGAATAATACTCCTGAAATAGAACACTATGCCCGTGTTGCCGGATATGGACTTATGTCCGGGCAGGGTACTTCTTACGGAACAATTATCGTTCGCCTGAAAGACTGGAGCGAGCGAAAAGGGAAGGAGCATAACTCCGATGCCGTGGCTGCACGCCTCAATGCACAGTTCTACGGTATAAAGGAAGCACAGATATTCAGTTTCCAACCTGCCATGATTCCGGGGTACGGTATGGGTAATTCCCTTGAACTGAACCTTCAGGACCGAACGGGTGGCGATATGGCTACATTCTATAATTCGTCGATGCAGTTCCTCGGTGCGCTCAACCAGCGTCCGGAAATAACGATGGCATATACTTCTTATGCGATGAACTTCCCGCAGATATCGGTAGATGTCGATGCGGCAAAATGTAAACGTGCAGGTATCTCACCAAGCACCGTACTCGATGCCTTGGGCAGTTATTGCGGTGGCGCTTATATCTCGAACTTCAACCAGTTCGGTAAAGTATACCGCGTAATGATGCAGGCTTCGCCCGAGTATCGCCTGGACCAGCAGTCTTTGGATAATATGTTCGTGCGTAACGGAGCGGAAATGGCTCCTATCAGCCAGTTCGTGACATTGACGGAAGTGCTCGGACCGGAAACGTCCAACCGTTTCAATCTGTATAGCACCATTACAGCGAATGTGAACCCGGCCGAAGGATATTCATCCGGTGAGGTGCAGAAGGCTATCGAAGAGGTGGCAGCACAGAGTCTGCCGGCAGGATATGGATATGAATACGGCGGTATGGCCCGCGAAGAGGCCAGCAGTAGCGGTGCACAGACGGTTTTCATTTATGCTATTTGTATATTCCTTATTTATCTGATTCTGGCTTGTCTTTATGAGAGCTTCCTGGTTCCGTTTGCCGTTATCTTCTCCGTGCCGTTCGGGTTGATGGGTAGCTTCCTGTTCGCCAAGATATTCGGATTGGAGAATAACATCTATTTGCAGACAGGTTTGATTATGTTGATTGGTTT
>OLIT01001424.1_pt1 | contig 20720 bp, 19 predicted proteins | sample 1601341 | NCBI WGS metagenome assembly OLIT01 (sample SAMEA2452121, study PRJEB22498) | human gut metagenome | biome: human feces; feature: human gut; material: feces | place: Australia | collected 2012
GTTTTAAGCAGTCCGAAGAACGAGCTGCTGACGGCCTGGCCCGCCGTGATCATGGTCGTGGCCCCGGCGGCCGGGCTGCTCGTCGAGCGCATTCACGCCGGGCTGCTGGGCGGCACGGGGCTTACGATGATGGCCGCGGGACTGTTCCTGCTGGCCTTCCTGCCGGAGCATCCGACCGATTTCGACATCATCTGGCGGCTGGTGCTCTGCGGCGCGGGATTCGGACTGTTCCAATCGCCCAACAACAGCATCCTGATCGCCTCGGCCCCGCCCGAACGGAGCGGTTCGGCGAGCGGCATGCTGGCCACCGCACGCCTCGCGGGACAAACGACGGGCGCCGCGCTGATGGCCCTGCTGTTCCACGTCGTGCCCGAAAACAGCACCCACACGGCCCTGCTGCTGGCGGGCGGATTCGCCGTCGCAGGGGCCGCCGTCAGCCTCGCGCGCATCCGCCTGCCCCTGCCCGAAGGGCTGAAGAGAATTAAAAATGAAAAATGAAGAATTAAAAATTAGTTTTTCGTATATTTGCTGAAAACAGCAACACTATGTTTTCAGCAAAAACCTATACCGCGCGCCGCCACGAGCTGCGCACGAAGATCGGAAGCGGCATCATCCTGCTCCCGGGCAATTCGCTCTCGCCGAACAATTATCCCAACAACGCCTACTACTTCCGGCAGGACTCCTCGTTCCGCTACTATTTCGGGCTGAACGTGCCGTCGGTCGTCGGCGTGATCGACGCCGACACGGGCGAAGAGGCGCTGTACGGCGACGATTTCACCGTCGAGGACATCATCTGGACCGGACCGCAGCCCACGCTGCGCGAAATGGGCGCCGGAGCGGGCGTCACGGCGACGTTCCCGATGGCGGAGCTTGAAAAACGGCTGCGCAGGGCGATCTCCCTGGGCCGCAGGGTCCACTACCTGCCGCCCTACCGCGGGGAGACCAAGCTCCAGCTGTCGGCGCTGCTGGGCATCAAACCCGCGCTGCTGCACGACTACAAGTCGGTGGACCTGATGTTCGCCGTGGCGGAGATGCGCGAGAAGAAGAGCGCCGAAGAGGTCGAGGAGATGGAACGCGCCTTCCGGATCGGCTACGAGATGCACACGACGGCCATGCGGATGTGCCGCCCGGGCGTCGTCGAACGCCAGATCGCGGGAGCCATCGAAGGCGTCGCCAAATCGCAGGGACAGGGCGTGTCGTTCCCGTCGATCGTGTCGCAGCACGGCGAGACGCTCCACAATCTCAACGCCGACGGCGTGCTGGAGGAGGGCCGGCTGCTGCTGTGCGACGCCGGCGGCGAAACCGTCGAAGGCTACTGCTCGGACCACACGCGCACCTATCCCGTGAGCGGACGCTTCACCCAAAAGCAAAAAGACATTTACAACATCGTACTGGCGGCGCACGACCACGTGGCGCGCATCGTGAAGCCCCACATGATGTACACCGAGGTGCACAACGCCGCCTACATGACCCTCGCCGAAGGGCTTGTCGGACTGGGCCTGCTGAAAGGCTCGGCCGCCGACGCCGTGGCCGCAGGGGCGATGACAATGCTCATGCCCCACGGACTGGGCCACGGGCTGGGCATGGACGTGCACGACTGCGAGGCGATGGGCGAGAGGTCGTTCGACTACGGTTCGATCGCCGAACGGGCCGCCGAGTCGGGAACCTGCGTCTACCGCGCGGCGTGGCGGATCGAACCGGGGACCGTGATGACCGACGAACCGGGTCTCTACTTCATCCCCGCGCTGATCGACAAGTGCCGCGCCGAAGGGAAATACAAGGGCATCGTCGACTACGACGCGCTGGAGGCCTACCGCGATTTCGGCGGCATCCGCATCGAGGACGACATCCTCGTGACGGAGTCGGGCAGCCGCATCATCGGCGACCGGAAAATCCCCGTCACGGTCGAAGAACTGGAAGGCGTCGTGGGCAAATAACGCACCGAAAACCCCGCAAACACAACGACTATGGACAAAAAATGGACAATCGGCCTGGGCCTGCTGGGCATCCTGATCGTCTTCCTGCTGCTCTGGAATTTCGCTCCGGCCATCCAACGGTGGCTGGCGAGCGTCTTCGTGGACATCATCCTCCTGCTGGCCGCCTTCGCGGCGGGATGGCTCTTCGGCCGTTTCGGAGGCAAACGCCGCCGCAGCGACGACGAACGCAACGCACGCAACATCACCCAAGCTCAAAAAAAGTAACGACCTCCATGAAAAAACTGATTCTGCTGATCGCGCTCGCACTTCCGGCCCTGCTGACGGCCCAACAGCGCGACTGGGCCAACTACGGCCGCTATGCCGAAGCCAATGCGCAGCTCACGACCCCGCCCGCGGTGGTGTTCATGGGCAACTCGATCACCGACGGATGGGACAACGCCCATCCCGAATTCTTCACGGCGAACAATTTCGCCTGCCGCGGAATCGGCGGGCAGGTCACCGCCCAGATGCTCTGCCGCTTCCGGGCCGACGTGATCAACCTCCATCCGCAGGCGGTGGTGATCCTCGCCGGGACGAACGACCTGGCGCAAAACAACGGGCCGATCGCCACCCAGCACATCGTCGAAAACATCATCTCGATGGCCGAGCTGGCAATGGCCGCAGGCATCCGGCCGATCATCTGCTCCGTGCTCCCGGCCGGAAAATACCCCTGGAGGACCGAGATCGAGTCGGTTCCCGAAAAAATCCGGGACCTGAACGCACGGCTGCACCGGTACGCCTCCGACCGCGGGCTGATCTGGGTCGACTATTACACGGCGATGGACGCCGGAGACGGCTCGATGCGCAGCGAGTACACCAAAGACGGCGTGCATCCCACGCCCGAAGGATACGACGTCATGGAGCGGATCGTTCTGCCCGCGCTGGCGCACTACTGTCCCGCGGCCGCAAAGTGAATCCGCGGTTCCGACAGACCGAAAAATCGCCCTCAAGGGGCGATTTTTTCATTCCCGAAGTTGTTTTTCACGAATAATTTGTATATTTATAGTCGGCTAACCGAAAAACCTTAAAACCATACGAGAATATGAAAAATTATTCAGCTAAAGAGATCAAGAACATCGTACTCATCGGCGCGCCCGGCACGGGTAAAACTACCCTTGCCGAAGCGATGGCCTTCGAGGGTAAGGTCATCGACCGCAGGGGTAGTATCGAGGCGAACAACACGCTCTCGGACAACACGGATATCGAGCACGAATACAAACGCTCGATCTATTCGACGATCCTCTTCACCGAATTCATGGACCGCAAGTTGAACATCATCGACTGCCCCGGCTCGGACGACTTCTGCGGAAGCCTCTTCTCGGCCTTCAAGGTCGGAGACGTGGGCGTCTTCCTGTTCAACGCCCAGAACGGCTGGGAGGTGGGCAGCGAGATTCAGGCCCGCTACGCCCGGCTGCTGCAAAAACCCGTGATCGGCGTGGTGAACCAGCTGGACGCCGAGAAGGCCAGCTTCGAGGCCACGGTCGAGTCGATCCGGGCTTCGTCGCGCGTGAAACCCGTCATCGTGCAGTATCCCGTCAACCAGGGTCCGGAGTTCAACGCCTTCATCGACGTACTGCTGATGAAGATGTACCGCTTCAAGGACAACGACGGCCACCGCGAGGAGCTGGAAATTCCGGCCGAAGAGCTTGAAAAGGCCCAGGAGCTGAACAAGGAGCTGGTCGAGATGGCCGCCGAACACGACGAGGCGCTGATGGAACTCTACTTCGACAAAGGCACGCTCACGCAGGACGACATCCGCTCGGGCCTGAAGATCGGCGTCTCGAAACGCGAAGTGATGCCCATTTTCTGCACCTCGGGCAAACGCGACATCGGCACCAAGCGTCTGATGGAGTTCATCATCAACGTGGCGCCCGGTCCGCAGAAAGCCCCGGCATTCCTTTCGACCGAAGGCGAGGAGATCACGGCCGACGAGACCGCACCTGCCGTGGCATTCGTCTTCAAGAGCCAGGTGGAACAGCATATCGGCGAGATCACCTATTTCCGCGTCATCCGAGGCAGGATCGCCGAGGGAGCGGAGTTGGTGAACACCCGCACCGGAAACAAGGAAAAACTCTCGCAGCTGTTCGCCGTGGCGGGCAAGAACCGGATCAAGGTCACGGAACTCATGGCCGGAGACATCGGCTGCACGGTGAAGCTGAAGGGCACGCGGACGAACGACACGCTTTCGGCCCCGTCGGCTCCCGTGACGATCGAACCGATCGTCTTCCCCGAGCCCCGCTACCGCGCCGCCATCAAATGCAAGGACCAGGCCGACGAGGAGAAACTGGGCAAGGTGCTCAACGACGCCAAATTCGAAGACCCGACCATTCTGGTCGAATACTCCAAAGAGTTGAAGCAGACCATCATCCAGGGTCAGGGCGAACACCACCTGAACATCCTGCGCTCGCGCATCGAGAAGGAGAACAAACTCGCCTATGAATACATCGCGCCGAAGATTCCCTACCGCGAAACCATCACCAAGGTCGCGCAGGCCGACTACCGCCACAAGAAGCAGTCGGGCGGCGCAGGCCAGTTCGGCGAGGTGCACATGATCATCGAACCCTATTACGAGGGCATCGGCGAACCGAAGAACTACAAGGTACCCGGCAAGGGCGACATGGTGCTGAACCCCAAGACCAAGGAGGAATACGACCTGCCGTGGGGCGGCAAACTGCAATTCTACTCGGCGATCGTGGGCGGCGCCATCGACGCGCGCTTCATGCCCGCCATCCTGAAAGGTATCATGGAGAAGATGGACGAAGGCCCGCTGACCGGATCGTACGCCCGAGACATCCGCGTGGTGATCTACGACGGCAAGATGCACCCGGTGGATTCGAACGAAATCTCGTTCAAGCTGGCGGCCCGCAACGCCTTCAAGGAGGCTTTCCGCAACGCGGGACCCAAGATCATGGAGCCGATATACAGCGTCGAGGTACTCGTGCCGAGCGAATACATGGGCGCCGTGATGTCGGATCTCCAGAACCGCCGCGCGATGATCGCCGGCATGGAGTCGGACAAGGGATTCGACCGGCTGAACGCGCTGGTTCCGCTGGCTGAACTGTACCGCTATTCGACGACCCTTTCGTCGCTGACGTCGGGTTCGGCCACCTACTCGATGAAATTCGGCAGCTACGAGCAGGTTCCCGCCGACGTGCAGGAAAAACTGCTCAAGGCCTACACCGACACCGACGACGAATAACCCGGCAAAGGCCGGGCTTCAGGAGGCGAGAGGCCAGTCGGAACGGCACAGCCCATTCTGCGCCCGGCCCCGCTTAAAAGACCGGCTTCAGGGACCGCAGCAGGCCCTCCGCGTACCGTCCGGTTCCACGCCCCCCGCAAAGAGCCGGGTCCGGAGGCGGCACACAGGCTTCGGATGTCGCCATCCGGCGCTGCGCCCGATAATGCAAAAGCGGCGGACCGAATCATCGGTGTGGGATTAAAGTGATGTAACGACCTGATTCATCGGGTCGTTACATTTTTGTATAAGATAGTAGGTAACGAAAAGGCAACGGTTTGTTTTCAGTCTGTTGCGCTGAAATACCGCGTTTCAAATAACCTTTTGCAAGATACGGAAAATTTTCGCGATAGGCAAATTATACTGAAAAGCATCAAGGGTAATAAAATTAGATAATATTCTTTATAACAATATAACAGCTGAGACGATTACAAAGTGCTGAACCTTGTACTCGTCTTCTGTTTTTATTTAAGATGAATAAAATATATCGATGATAAAATGGCAAGTCAATATATTATCAAATTTAAGAATTTTTCGATATAATTTTCTTTCAGAAATAGATGTCAAAAAATATATGTATTTTTATGATTAGATTTGACAATTATGAAATACTTATTATCTTTTTTAACGGGTTTTCTCCTATTCAGCTGTGGCAACAATAAGCAAGTCGAGCAAGAATTGTCTACTGCGACAAGATTGTTACGCATCGAACCGGACAGCTCGTTGCGCATCATCGAGAACATTGACCCCGACCGGATTCTGCGGCGCAGCACGCGGGCAAAATACGCTCTTTTGTATTCCGCGGCACTCGATAAAAATTATGTGGATGCCGATGATGATTCGCTGATACGCATTGCATACCGGTATTACGACAACCGGATTTGTTCGGATTCGGTGAAGTTTCTGATTAACTATCACTATGGGCGAATCTATCAAAACGGCGACGATTATCAGGAAGCCATGCGCTATTATCTGACTGCGGAAAAATACGCTCTCGCGGCGCATAAGAATTATTATCTGGGTTTGGTATACTCCCGCATCGGAGAGGTCTATTCCGAGCAGATGAATTTTAACGGAGCGCTGGAATATTATCGGAATGCTTATGGCGCTTGGGAAAAACTACGCAAGCCTGCGTTTATGAATAATGCGACACTTAATATCGCTAATGCCTATTCCAGTTTGGGCGATAACGACAATGCCGTGAAATACTATTCACAAGCTCTGCAAGCAGCCGTACAGCAGGAAGATAACGATATGGTTATTGCTTGTTTAAGCAATTTGGGGGATATTTATGTAAATGAGGGCGATTATCCCAAAGCCTTGAAAGCCGTAAAGGAAATTGAGCGGACCGCTCCAGATGGTCTTTCAATTTATCAATATAGAGTATTAGCCAAAGTATATTATCTGCAACACAAGATAGACAGCGCACGATATTATTTCAATATCGCTTCGGAGTTGGCGGAGGATATTCGGGACGATGCACAACTGGCATATCTATCTATTCAAATTGAATTGGCATCCGGAAATTCAGAGGAAGCAGCCAATTCGATCAACGAATATATCTGGTTGAGCGATTCCATATCCCGCATGGTGGTATCTCAATCAGCAACCGCCGCCGAGGGAAAATATTATAAAGAGCAAACTGCTTTTGCGAGTTACCGCCTGAAAGTACGAACTTACTTTGAATATATTGTCGGACTGCTGATCTGCACCGTCGCAATTTTCCTGATCTACTACTATCGGGAACGCATGAAACGAAAACAGCAGCAGGTTGAACGCTACATGCTGGCTGTTGACAGCATCCGGGCATCGAAAAACCGCATCCTCGAACATCTTGCCGTCAAGGAGGGACAGGAGGTGCAACTTAAAGAATTGGTGTTGTCCCGCTTCGAGTTCCTCGACCAACTCGGCCGGGCGTTCTATGAACGAAACAATACAAAAGCGCAGCAGGAGGTCATTTACAAACAGGTGAGGAACTTCTTTACGAACCTTGCATCCAATCCCGCGACCAAAAAAGAATTGGAGGAGATCGTAAACACGGTAAATGACAATATCATCGTGAAACTGCGGAAGCAGTTCCCGAAATTCAAACCTGCGGATATAGATTTGCTATGTTACATCTACGCCGGATTCTCGGCGCAAATCATCAGCGTTATAATCGGCGATTCGGTATCGAATGTCTACAACCGCAAATCGAGATTGAAAGCCCGAATTGCGGCATCGGATTCGGCCGAAAAGGACTTTTTTATTCAGAAAATGTAGTAACATACTGATTGTCAAATAAATTACCCCCCCCCGTTGAAAAACCCCAAAAAAATTAACATGTAATATTTTGTTTTTCAGGCAATTATCGCATACATTATAAAAACTGCGAGATTTTTGCAATTCTCGCGGTTTTTATTTTTCTGTATATCAATCATTTATTGACTTCGTGTGATAGATTTTATCGGCGCTGATTTTGCCGTCGGAAGAAGCCGAAAGCCTAACTTTGCTATTGTCTAACCCACATATCTTATCACATGAAAAAATTACTTTTATTACTTGTGCTGTGCTGCATCGGAGCCGGAATTTGCTTTGAAGCGTATGCAAATCGGAAACGACCGAAAACCACGTCCGTTTATCTGGAAAAGAAAATGACGGTTAAAGGTCCGCGCAGCGTCATGCCGCCGATTAATGCGGTGCTTTCTTCAGATGGCAACACCATTACGCTCCACTCTCCGGAGAATTGCGACCGGGCATTCGTTACGATCTCCGGCAATGGAACCTATCTTACGGAAATGGTGAATTTCACCGACCAAACTGCGACGCTCGACGTGTCGGACCTCGACTGCGGGGTTTACCTGATTACCGTCGAATATGAAAACGGTACGATTTACACCGGACAGATCGAGTTTACCGAATAATTTCTTAGATTTACCTTTAAAATTATGATTATGAAACATATTTCTATCGTTTTACTGGCAGGTCTTGCGGCTGTCGCTTTTGCCTGCACGAAAGAAACGACCCCTGAACAGACAGCACCGGAACCGCAGGAAATGGGCGTCGGAGGTGGTGATATTGTCTGCATTGACGGCACACTGCATTTTTCATCAGGTGAAGTTTGCCTGAACACTTTGGAATCGCTTACTTCGGAAGAATCTCTGCACGCTTTCGAGAAAGCGCATAATTTCACCTCGTGGCGTTCGTTCACGGATAGTATGTTGGATGATATTATCGCCTGTGAAACTCCGGAGGAGTACCAAGCGGTTCTTGAAACCTGCGCAGGCTATCTTAAAATGGATAATGACCGCCTGATGCCTGTTATCACTTCTGTCGGTTATGCCAGCATTGCAGACATTAATGGTGTTTTTTATGTCGGTGATGTCAAACATACCGTGAACGCGGAATCCGTAACTATCGAGAGGACCGATGCAAAAACAAGGGCTGTTGAAGTTGAAGAAATAGGTTATGTTGCGCCTGTATTCGATGAAACCCAGACCAGAGGAGAGATTTCGCAGAAGTATACGGATCGCCGTCGTGAAACAAAAAAGTACAAAGTTTTCTCTCGCACCAACGTATTGCGTCACTCTGTTGTACAAGAGGTAAATGGACAGAAATACTATAACACCTCCTTTGCTATTCAGGTGCATGTTTCGGGACAAAAGAAGAAGACCCTGATAGGATGGAATACCTACAATGACCGCTTTTATATTGAGAATCTGCATTGGGATTTAACCATCGCCGGGAAACGAATTTCTTTCGAAACATACAGAAATAATTATTCGAAAACGGAATCCACAAAGAACCTGTATGCGACCATCGGTTTCGGAAACGGTCAATTCAACATGACCCCTACGGAAGTACCTATGCCGAGCGGATTCAACTGCATTGTACATAGGGCACGAAGCCGTGAGATGGGTAATTGCGGTGCTTTGACAGACATCAACTGCTGCATGCAATTAATTCAGTTGCCTGTGTCTGAGTGTATTTAACTATACTTCATCAAGGAAACAGAGATAGAAAGTCTCTGTTTCCTTTACTATTTTAACCCCTTTTGTTATGAAAAAACTTCTTTTCCTGCTTGCGTTTACCATCGGATTCATTTCTTGCAACGATGAAAAACATGTTTGGAGCTTCGAGGACATGTTTTATTTCCTGCATAACGATCCATCGCAGGAGGGCTGGGTTGAACCTGTTACGAAAATAACTGTCGGACCCGGTGCGCAGGTGGATTTATTGGTTACACGCAATGCTTTTGCAGCCAAAGCTCATCCCAAACAGACGGTAAAGGTCGTTGTCGAGGAGAATCTTTCCACGGCAAATCCCGGAGGTGATTTCATCCTCAGCGAGCAGGCTTTCAATTTCAAGAATAAGGATGCCCTGCAACTTCCTTTACGAGTAAATATCAGCGGCGGCACGTCCGGTAAAAAAATCGTGCTACGTCTTGATTACGGCTATTATGACGAATGCAGTCCGGAAAGCCGTAAGGGAGATAAGTTGATAATTAAGGTTAAATAAACCATGCTGCGCTGCATTTCGGTATTCTTTGTAGTTTTTATCTGCTGGGCCTGCGAGGTCGATTATTCGTTCGGCGAAAAGGATTTTAAGCCCCGCGTGGTTGTCAATGCGTTGATCTCGCCGCAGGAACCCTTTGCAGTACGCCTGCATTGGAGCCGCAGCTACTCGGCTCAAAGCGGGTTCACTCCCGTTGGGGAAGCCGAAATCCGCCTGTATGAAGATAATACCGAGGTTGTGCGCTGCCCGGCCGATCCGGAGGGTACGACCCAAACAACGTTCCGGGCTGCTGCCGGGCGCTCTTACCGTCTTGTTGGGTCCCCGGTTATGGCGAGTTGTCTGCCCGAACGACGATTCCCGAAGCGCCCGCAGCCCGCATATCGTTCGCGCACCAAAAGGGATGGTATCGGCATTTCGACATGACTGACCTTACTGCTGGCGTGGATGCCAAAGCTATCTGGCTCCGGGGTACGGAACGGGACAATAACGGAGAAAAAGATATATATGCGTTCTATACGACTTCCGTATTTGTCGATCAGGTGAACGGCGCGAACGACGCCTACGAATCCGACGAAAAAGGAAGTACCATAGATTTCGAATATTTTCTGCGTGTCGCCCGCGAAAATCTCGGCGCAGCATTCCCGCTCCGTTTCTCGGTTTTCGGAGCCGTTGAAAACAGGCACACATTTCAGATTATTGCGGCGTCCGATACCTACGACCGCTATATGCGCTCCCGGTATAAACATGAGCTGAATACGGGAGAAAGTGCGCAGGAAAATCCCTTTATCGAGCAGATCACGGTCTACTCGAACATCGACAACGGTATCGGCATCTTCGCCGGATATAACTATTACACGACGCCCGAATTATGAGGAAACTGCTCGCAGGCTGTCTGGCGCTTTGCATTCCCGCCTTACTTACGGCGCAAACTCCCGCCGACAGCATTTCACGCACCGAAACGATAGATTCGGTAGTCGTCACCGCCCGCAGGCCGTTGATGGTCTACAAGCAGACGGGCAATATCGCCGTGGACATCGAGCAGCTTAAATACGCCCCGCTGTTCGCGGGCGAAAAAGACATATTCAAATTCCTGCAACTGCTTCCGGGCGTCTCGGCCGGAAAGGACGGCATGTCGGGCTTGCTCGTGCGCGGCGGCAGCAACGACCAGACATTAATTCTTTACGACGACGTACCGATTTACAATCAGGCGCATGCCTACGGCATCCTCTCGATATTCAGCGGCGAGACGGTGCAATCGGCCGAGATGTCAAAAGGTTACATATCGCCCGCCTACGGCTCCCGACTTTCGGCCTTGACGCAGATTCGCACACGCGAGGGCGACCGACTGAATCACCGCCAGTCGCTCACGGTGGGAACCTTGTCGTTGGCCGGGACCCTCGACGGGCCTATCAAACGCGATAAGGGTTCCTACCTCATTTCGGCCCGCTACTTCTTTCCCGAAGCGGTGCTTGCAATCGCCGATAACGCTGTCCGCTACGGCTTCTACGACGTGACGGGAAAACTGACTTACGACATTCACCGGAATCATACGCTTTCGCTCGGAATCTATTCCGGCGACGACCACATGAAGAACAAGGAAGATCACGCAGAAAACGGGTTCGGCTGGGGCAATACTACGGCATCCCTGCGGCTGGAATCGCGTTGGAATGATAATCTGCGCTCCTCGGTGGTGGCCTACTATACCTACCTGCAAAACCGTCAGGAAACAGAATTTAAAGACGACGGTTTCAGTAATCGGGGCAAAACGACTTTCAAAACCCACGAGTTCGGAGCACGCATGACGTTCGACCAACGGCTTTCGCATATCTGGATGCTGGAGTACGGAGCTGCGTTTTCGCACCAGCGGTTCGAACCGATGCACACGAAAAGCATCATCAACGGACAGCACAAGAACCGCGGCTATTCTTCCGAGCAGCTTGTTTCGGGGGCGCTGTTCCTGAACAACCGCTTTCAATGGGGAGGCTGGCGGGCCGACGTGGGTGTGCGGGGCGCGGTCTATGACAATTCGGAGCAGACAAAATATGCAGTAGAGCCGCGTGCGCAGCTATCCTATGATTTTGGCCGCGACAATGCGGTCTGGCTTTCGGGGACGATAAATTCACAGGCGCTTGTTCAATTCAACCGCTATTACTACTCGATGCCGATTGACTTCTGGACCCCGTTTCGGGACGGCAGGTTACAACACGCATGGCAGGTATCGCTCGGTGGACGTGCGAAGCTGCACGAAAACCTGACCCTTTCGGTAGAGGGCTATTATAAACGAATGCGCAACCTGCCGCTGATCTACGACAGCGACGATTTCCTGCTGAGCAACGGCGGCTTCATTTACGGCACGGGACGAGCGTTCGGCATTGAAGCAATGCTCCAGTACCAGACCGAACGCCTGAGCCTGACGGCTTCCTATACCTATACCGATTCCCGCCGCCGCTCGGACGGCGTAACCTACCCGTTTGAATATGACGTGCCGCACGATTTCAATGCGTTCGTTAGCTACGACGTGGTGAAGCGGCCGGGCCGAAAACATACCTTTTCACTCAATGTTGCATGGCGCTCCGGGCTTCCGTATCGCCTGACGAACGAAAGCTATCCGGATACGGACGGTAATCCGATCATCGGCATCACGGCCTATCCCACGATGCGGATGCACAACTATTTCCGCGCCGATGTCAGCTACAACATGGAGCGCTGCAAGCGCAACGGCGTGCGCAACTGGCAGTTCTCGATCATCAACGCCACATGGCACAAGAACCCCGTGAGCATTTACCCTTACCGGGGCAGCTATAAAGCAACGGTGCTAATACCTATCATGCCGTCGGTTTCATATACCCGCACGTTCGGAAAATGATCGTGTCCACAATATTCAAAACGCCAATTTCCAAACCTCAAAATAACTTTTAACCCTTAAAATTTTGTCTTATGAAAAAAAACGATCTTCACCATTCTGTTTGTTCTTTCAGTTACGATTAACTGCTTGGCCCAAATGACCTACAAGGACGGCAAACTCACCGTAGGACGAGGTATGTATAAAACCTATACGACGAGTTGGGCGGGATGGGCGCACTATTGGGGGGCCACGGACCAGAACGGTATCAAAATGCACATTCATGCAGCCGATCCCCGTATGTCTACTACAACCAATAAACTTGTGTTTTTGGATAGCGACAGGTCCTTGTATATCGACCTTTATTGCCGCACGATGTATCAGACTTCGGATGAAAAACTGAAAACCAATATTCGCTCATTGAAAACGACACCCGTTTCCCGGTCTGCTTTTTCCATTAACATAGCGCCTGCACAATCTAACCCGTCAACGAATATGGTGCTGAAATTGAATCCCGTGAAATATCATTGGAGGGATGAAAGCGAATACGAAAGATTCAATATTCGTCCAGTGCAAAGCGGTGTGGAGGAATACGGTTTTTTGGCGCAGGAATTAGAAGCTATCATTCCCGGAGCAGTCGCCATGACAGAAGAGGGTGACCGTCTTGTCAATTATTCCGCCCTTATCCCGATTCTGACGGGCGCCATTCAGGAGTTAACCGCGCGCGTCGCTGCATTGGAAAGTCAATTAAAAGCCGCCGGGAAATAGGAAATCATTGAATTTTGACGGAATTACATAAAACTGTTTTATGAAGAAAATATATTCGGTGATATTATTATTGGCAGTGATGCTGTCCTCTTGTACCAAAGACGAAACAGACATTATGACCGATGATAATTCCAACGCGCCGGCACTCGCAAAAACCCGTTCGGATGGAAGTGATATGGTAGAATATGAACTTTTACCGAATCCGTACACGGTTGATGTCATACAGGGAGTTTACGATTCGTATAATGTTTCTAAAACTATTGAACCGACGGATTTGTACGTCAGATTCTTACCGCAGGACAGTTTACAACTTATTGCCCTGAAAAACGATTATGACCTCGAACTGTTCGACTATCCGCTCAATATCGAACTTCCGGAAGATGCGGTTTATCAAGACCCGACTATTCCGGAGGGTAGTTTTACTTGGTTGTATACAACCGTAAAGCCAGACTTCGCATTTCCCAAAGAAATACCTTATGAGGTGATTGAAGAATGCTATATTCCGGCAGAAGATGAAACAATCTCACCCACTCGCGGGGGTATTATAAATGTGGAGGAAGCTGCTTTTTTAAGTCTTGGCTACCCCCTTGAAGAACAGGAACCGGAAACTCGCGGAAAACGCAGACCGGAGGGAACTATCAGAGTTTACGATGATTATGCAGGTACTTTTGTTCCGGTAAAAGGAGTTAAAATCAGATGCCATAGATTTATTAAATGGTCTACGACATTTACGGACGAAAGCGGCCATTATACAATGGACAGCAAATTCAGATTCGGACCGCATTACGCGATTGTTTTTGACAACAGGAAAGGTTTTGACATCTGGGGTAATTGGGGGCCGATTGCACGGGCCAATCTTAATATGGGTTGGCATAGTAACCGAGGACACTCACGCGATATAAATGCTGGAAGTTTTGCTTGGGATTGGGCGGCTGTTAATAATGCAACCTACGATTACTATAAAATGTGCGAAGAAACAGGAATTGCCAAACCGCCCCGTAATCTTAAAATTTGGGTTTTCAAACGCTGGACGACATCCTCGACACCTATGTTGCGCCGAATTGTACATCCTATTGGGTATAACGGTAATTCATCGTGGAAAAACTTTTTTATCAATATCGGTTACGGTACTCTTGCAACGGTGCTGAATCAAATGCTAAAAAAGGTTCTACCTGATATTACGATAGGAACAGGTGGACACTCTTACCGGAAGGTTTATGACGTTGTAAATCACGAGTTGTCCCACGCCAGTCATTTCAGTCAAGTAGGAAGTGCGCATTGGGCGAAGTATATCAGCTATATTATGACATACGGTTCTTATGGAAACGGGACGGGTAAGAATGCAGAACTTTGTGGAATTGGTGAAATGTGGGGTTACTCAATGGGACATATCCGGGCCTATGAAAAATACAATCCGTCAGGTCTTTTGGATGATTATCCGGATGTGCATACTTGGCTTAAACCTCATGTGTTTTGGGACCTGCAAAGGGATAAAGTATTAACTAAGAAGCAGATATATGATTGTTTGGTCGTTGGGGTCGATACCTATGACAGATTAGTCGCAAAAATGTACGAAAAATATCCCGAAAAGGCTGATGAGATCGAAAAGGCATTTACGGACAACGGGATTACCCCGAATGTCCCCAAACCTGATACCGGAGATTTGACGCATGATGCCTTTTATACCGACAAAACGGTTTCTTCGTCTTTCGTTTTTTCAGGGAATAATATTCTTACGCGGAATGTTACTGTAACGAATAGTGCGAAACTGACCTTTCGGGCCAACAAGTCTGTTACTATAAACTCTCCGTTTACAATTAATCAAGGCGCGCAGCTTGAAATAACTTGCGGTAATTAATATATTTAACAGGTTCAGGGACATTGTTCCCTGAACCTTTGTATCTTTACACGAAAACTATGGTCTATGAAAAAAATAATTTTTGCTGTTATCAGCCTTACTTTGTTCGTATCATGCAGAATATTTCATACTACCGAGCCGACCAATAGTGCACATTGGTACGTAAAAAATATGACTTGGAAACCAATTGTAATTAAGAAGCGTGATTTCAGGACGGAACGGCTATTGAATCCGGGAGATTCTATATCTGTTTTTCATAGATTACCTATGCAAAAATTGGGATTTCCCTCTTTTGATCTATTTTATGAATTATGGAACGTGAACGGGAATGGGGTGGAACAAAATCTGGATGTCCTGTCAGAAAATGGGCAATTACTTAAAACTTGGAAAATTTCGGATAAAAATGATCCGTCAGTAAGAATATTCCAAGAAACTTCATGGAGATTTTATCAAAAACCACAACTCCAACATGTATCTACTTGTGAGGTTGCATGGGTTTTTGACATTCTCCCCGCAGATATTGAGTAGTTCACAAATGCCATGAGTTTGTAATAAATTAAAATCAATCTATTTTGAAAAAAATATTCGTCCTATGTATAATCATTCTGGGTGGTGTCTCATGTGATCCACCTGAGCATTTAAAGACTCATTATACCTACTGGTATGTGAAAAACGCAACTAATGAGCCAATAAGTATAACAACTGTTCCCGGACATTTAATGTCGATATTAACAATTATTTCGGGTGATTCCGTCTGTTTTCATTCATTTTGTCCTCCGCAACATTGGGGTATTCCGTCTTTCAACGGCTTATATGACATTTGGAAAAAAACAGCGGTCCAAGATCAGCATACTGATATTCTTTCGAATGAAGGGAGCTTATTAAAGAGTTGGAATTATGCAGACCGAGACGCAGAGGAGCGGCAATTCTTCAATGAATCTTACTGGCGGTTATATATGAAAAAATATAGCCATAGCGACGAATTAAACTTTACATGGGTTTTCGATATTTACCCCACAGACATTAAGTAACTTACAAATGCCATGAAAAAGATTGCTTTCATATTTGCGATTACACTAATTAGCATATCATGCGACCCGAAGAAATGGGTGGCTACGCATGCAACTTCATGGTATGCAAAAAACAATACCGATCAGATTTTAATTATTACTACGTCACCGTTCATTGATACTGATGCTGTTGTCGATCCCGGAGATTCGGTATTAGTTCATAGCTTCAGTCCGTTTCAATATTTAGGAGAACCCACTTTTGACACATTTTACGATGCGTGGAACGGTAAGCCGGAACAAGAATGGTGTATAAGCATCTGTTCCAAAGATGGTCAATTACTGAAAATATGGAAATATATAGACCGGAACGCAGAGGGCAGACAATTCTTCAATGAATCTTATTGGCGGCTATATACGAAAAAATATAGTCATAGCGATCAATTAAACTTCTCGTGGGTTTTTAATATTCTCCCGGAGGACATTGCTCTTTTGTAGCTCCTCCGTTGATGACGCACACTTCACATTAGCAACAGGCCGGAATAAATGTTCCGGCCTGTTCATTTAGCGTGATATAGTCCGTTTTCGCCGTGGCTTTCGCTTGCGTGAAAGATTTCGGCGCATGGCTTCGAACTCCTCCTGTGACATGGGACCGTCCTCGGTGATCTGTCCCAGCAGGTCGTATTTGCAACCACTCCACAGTATGTTTCGCAAAGCTCAGAATCTCGATACTCAGAGCCTTTAATTCTCTTGTTCGCTGCTCCAACATAGCGATCTGATGCGGGATAGCGACGTTGGAAAAGTGCGAATTGACAGCCTTTACAATCTGATTATAGTTATTGCCGAGTTTCTGAAACTGAAAATAAAAGTCGTTCAGCCGGGCGATAAACTGCGTCTTTGACGGGTCGCGTTTGATGACGACGAACTCTTCTCCGAAAATGCGTTTTACGATAAACTGGCTCCTGTTATGCTCCAATCCGGACTTGCAGAGTAGCTTCTTGAAGCGGATGTGCTCTTCATTGAACCAGAAAGAGTACTTGTAGCTTGGTGTTTCAGATTTCCGGGCATTTCTGTTTGTCTGTTTTGGGTCGGTATTCATGATATCGGTTAAAAAGGCGTTCGACTCGGGAGAACGCCCGGCCTCGCAGAGCGAGCTCCTTTCGTATGCCGAAAAAATTTTCGGCATACAAAGGTACAGCTCGCTGTTGTCTGGCGACAACAAAAAGCCGCGCCGGAAAAATTTTTTTCTGAAAACTTTGAAAAACCTCCGCTACGGCTTCCGGAACCGGGGCTGTTCCCGCTGCAATATTACAACCGTGCGGACGCCAAAACAAACCCTCGGTGCGGACTGGAGCGGTCTGGAGCGGACATCGGAACCGAGGTATTTCTGTCGGTTGTATCTTGCAGCATGAAAGGTCGGTTTTCTTATTCCGGTCATTATCCCGATATAAACCGCATGAAACGGAAAACGGTATTTTGAACGGTTTAAAACATAAAACCGGACATACACGCTTTACGACAGTATAGCTAACAATCAATCTCAAAAACGTTGCACCATGGATTCATTGAAAGAAACAGACAAACCTGCACCCAATCCTTCTAAACATCCCCGTATCGAAGTCGACGAGGAGCTGATGCGTCAGATGATCGCCGGACAGGCCCCTTTGGATTCGAAAGTCGTCCGCAGGATTCCCGAACCGGAAGAGGAAGATACGGACACTCCTGAGGGAAACACATCGGAAACGGTATCCGGAGTATCGGCACCGACTGCTGAAAAAACAGACGTCGGCACCCAAACGACTACAGGAAAGGAGTCGGCCGGATTCCGGCGTAAAAAGATTACGTTGCCGGATTTCGAACGCACATTCTTCGCGCCGGTGGATTGCCGTAACCGCTCAGCAATCTATGTCAGTGCCCAAACCAAGTGCAAAGTGTCGGCCATCCTCCACCTGCTGGGAAACGATAATACAAGATTAACGGCTTTGGCCGACAATATGCTGCGTTTTGTAATCGGAATTTACCGCGACGAACTGAATTATCTCCATGAAAAAAAGAATAACAGACAGCCGTTTTGAAAAAGCGGAGGCATTTCGACGGCAGATAGCAGGACGGAAGGGGCCGTCGAACGGGCAGGCCGCTCGCGGCTGAACATCAGAACAGGATCGTCAGGAGCCGCAGAATGTCGCCTATTCCGACGGCGACCAGCAAAACGCCAAAGATGGAAATACGCAAGGCTCGCCCCTCGGGCGATTCGCATGGCCTTGCATATTTCCATCTCTGACGATAAATTCCCTGCCGGCGGGAAAACTTACATCGAAAATTACCCTGCTATTGACGAAGTAAGATCGGGAATCGAATTAGCTGTAAGATAGGAGGCCATTACCGTGCGACCTTGAAGACGCTGCTGAGTTTCTCGCTTAATGCCGCCATATCCTGTCCGATCTTGTCATTGGTGATTTTAGCGTAGATTTGGGTCGTGGTGATCCGTTTGTGCCCCAGCATCTTGCTGACCGTTTCCAGAGGCACGCCTTGCGTAAGCGTGACCGTCGTGGCAAAGGTATGACGCGCCATATGAATCGTCGGGTTGAACGACAGACCGGCGTGTCTGGCAACATGCCGCAAGGACATGTTCAGCGTATTATAAGTGCCTTTGAGCGGAAAGACCCGGTCGCCTGAGAGATGCATATCCTTATAACGCTCGTAAAGCATTTCGGCAACGGGAAGGAGTTTAACACGGAACTGCGTGCCTGTCTTCTGACGCCTGTCGATAATCCACCGCTCTCCGTTGTCGTCCGTATGGATGTCCGCGTAAGTGAGTTTTGAAACGTCTGCATGGCTCAAACCCGTAAAGGCGCAGAAGACGAAGGCGTCACGGTTGATGCCCGTCCGGTAGTTGGGGAGCCTGACATCCATGACGGCCTGCAATTCCGAAGCGGATAGATAACGTCGTTCAGCGTATTCCGCTTTGACATAGAACCCGGCGAAAGGATCGACGGCAATCCAGCCGTTCTTATACGCCGTGTAGGTCATCAGCTTCAGCTTCTTGAGTGTAGAATGGATCGTCCCGGAAGCAAGACCCTTTACCGTGGAGAGGTAGACGACGAACTTTTCCACGAACTCCCGCTTCAGCTCTTTGAACGCAATATCCTTGACGTGGTATTCGTATTCGAGGAAAGAGGCAAGGCGGTTACGGCGTTTGCGGTAATTGTCATAGCTCGAATAGGCGCGGTCTTTGCCCACACGTTTGAGAAAGCCTGCGAGGTATTCGTCGAAAGTCTGTAACAGCAGGCGGCAGTCGTCCCCCATACCCAGAAAGGCGTTACGGACTTTTTCGGCCGTAACATACGAATCCCGGTCGCAGAGACGCTGGTACTGCTTGCCGATATTGGTCTTGATATTCTCCAGCTTCTCGTTGATGCGCTGCGATTCGAGGCTTCTGCCTGCGGCTTTGTTCGCTTTGGCATCCCAGAGAGAAGAACGAACCGAGAGTTTGCAGCTGAACTGCGACATCGTACCGTTGATCGTGATACGACCCATGACGGGAACCTGACCCGATTTCTCGGACTGCCTCTTCACATAGAAAAGGACTTTGAAAGTGCTGCGTTGCATGATAACCTGAACTTTGTGGTTTTGTTAAACGTTAAGTCAGGTTATTTGTTATGCGGAAATCCAACACAATAAGCTGAAAACAAGCACCTTAGTGTAAATCAAAGCATTTCGGGCAGGTAACGGATAAGTAACACAACTCACCGTTAATCCTGCCCGATTCTGCAATTTTATTGCTCGGAACAGATGCAGAACAGGGAATTAAATACCTGTAAACATGATATTTACTCTTTCCTGCATATTCCGTTACCTACAAATACCGAACCCACTTCGGGTCCGGTCTTTTTGGGCTCGAATCGTCAGGTGTGTGCGCACACACTTGCTATTTTCGAAATTTTTGCATAGCTTTGCCGATGTAACGCCGAAGAACAGCGCAAACCATGTCCGACAACGAACATACCACGGTCCGCATCGTCGACATCGCCCGCATGGCGGGGGTGTCGGTGGCGACGGTCGACCGCGTGATCCACAACCGCGGCAAGGTCTCGGAGGAGAACCTCGCGCGCATCAACGAGGTGCTGCGGCGGGTCGACTACCGTCCCAACCTGATCGCCCGCTCGCTGGCGTCGGGCCGCAGGTACACGCTCTGCGCGGTCATGCCCCGTTTCGCCCCGGGAGAGTACTGGGCCGATTTCGAGGCCGGAATCGCCCGCGCCGAGGCCGAGGCCGTGCGTTACAACGTCACGGTCCGCCGTTTCTGCTTCGACCAGTACGACCGTTCGTCGTTCGAAAGCCTGCTGGAGACGCTGCGCCGCGAGGAGTTCGACGGCGCGGTGATCGCCACGCTCTTCGCGGAGATGGTCGAGCCGTTCACCCGCGAACTCGACGCCCGGGGAGTGCCCTATGTCTTCGTCGATTCGGACATTCCCGCCTGCAACCGGCTGGCCTATTTCGGCACGTCGTCGTTCGACGCCGGGGCGGTCGCTGCACGGCT
>OLIT01001437.1_pt1 | contig 20614 bp, 20 predicted proteins | sample 1601341 | NCBI WGS metagenome assembly OLIT01 (sample SAMEA2452121, study PRJEB22498) | human gut metagenome | biome: human feces; feature: human gut; material: feces | place: Australia | collected 2012
AAAAGGCCGAACGTGAAGCACATGAAAAAGCCGAACGTGAAGCGCGTGAAAAGGCCGAACGTGAAGCACGCGAAAAGGCTGCTGCCGAAAAGAGTACGGGCAAAAAGAAAAAGGAAGGTTTCTTCTCAAAGCTCATGGGCGGGCTTAAAAAGACCCGTGACACACTCTTCGGCGGGCTGTTTGTTGAAAACGGCGAAAAAATCGACGACGAGTTTTATGAAGAGCTTGAAGAAGCAATGATAATCTCGGACATGGGCATGGCGACGACCGAAAAGCTGCTTGGGCAGCTCCGTTCGAAGCTGCGTTCCGAGGGTGTTCACACACGCACGGAAGCAAAACAGGTCATGATATCCCTGCTTGCGGATTGTATGCGGCCGGAAGACGGTTTTCTTGACGGTGTGAACAAAGCCGTTATTCTCGTTGTCGGCGTCAACGGCGTCGGAAAAACGACTTCAATCGGCAAACTTGCCGCAATGTACAAAGCGGACGGACGTTCCGTGATGCTTGCCGCCGGCGACACTTTCCGCGCAGCCGCAGCAGAGCAGCTCACAATTTGGGCCGAACGCGCGGATGTTCCGATCGTTAAGCACGGCGAGGGTGCAGATCCCGCCGCCGTTGTGTTTGATGCAATTGCATCGTTCAAGGCAAAGAATTGCGATATTCTCATCTGCGACACCGCCGGAAGACTGCACAACAAAAAGAACCTTATGACGGAGCTTGCAAAGATCCGCAAAGTTATCGGCAGAGAGCTTCCCGATGTTCCGGTTGAGGTTCTGCTCGTGCTTGATGCAACCACCGGACAGAACGCAATTGCGCAGGCAAAAGTCTTTGGTGAAAACTGCGGACTTACCGGTGTTGTGCTGACAAAGCTTGACGGCACGGCAAAGGGCGGCGTCAGCGTTGCGGTGAAAGATGAGCTCGGGCTTCCCGTGCGCTTTGTGGGCGTCGGCGAAGGTATTGACGACTTGCAGCCGTTTGATGCGGATGATTTTGCAAAGGCATTGCTTGGGTAAACAACCGAGTTAAGTTCATTGATATCGGCATAATGAAAAAGAACCTGTTGCGGCAGGTTCTTTTTTTACAAATCGCATCTTGCTGCGAAGTTTTGCAGGCAGAAAAACACAAATAGGACACCCCGAACGGAATGCCCTACAGGTAAGTATAGTTTTAGCTTTCAGCATTCAAGCGGAGCGGAAAAAGTTATGCTTCCTCGTCCATCTTGATAATCTGCTCGCCGTCATAGTAGCCGCAATGCTTGCAGACCCTGTGTGCCAGCTTCTTTGCGTGGCACTGGGGGCATTCTACGATAGCGGGGACGCTGAGCTTCCAGTGAGCCCTGCGCTGATCACGCCTTGCTTTCGATGTTTTTCTCTTAGGTACTGCCATTTTCTACACCTCCTCTTCATTATTGAGCAGTTGTGCGAGTTCTTCAAGGGAGGCGAAGTTGGCATTCTTCACCGTTCGTGAACACGAACACTGCATTAAATTCAAATCACAGCCGCAAACGGGACAAAGCCCCTTGCAGTCCGGCTTGCACAGCCCGTAAACAGGCGCATTCAGAACAAGCAGATCAAGAATCATTTTGTCGAGTTCGAGTGTTTCGCCGAAGAACGGATAACACTCCGCCTCGTCCGCCTCTTCTTCCGAAGCTTTGATAAACCGCTCCGAAAAATCGATATTGAAACCCTGCTTAAATTCCTTGTTGCATTTTGTGCAATGCATGAGCAGCTCGGAACTGAGCACACCCGAAACGCTGAACCCTTCGCCGTCGAAAGAGCTGCGAACGTCAACGCTTAGGGGCATTGTGAAAACGAGCTTGTTTCCGCCGAACGAAATCGGCTCAAGGTTCTCTTCCAAATGCCTGTCGGTAGTTTTGCCTATCGACTTTAGTTCTTCAGCAACATTAATCTGCACAAAATACTCCAATCCTGACGGTGTACAATGCAACCTTTCATATTTTATATGTCCGGAGCCGTATTGTCAACAGTTTTTTGCGTAAATTCAAAATATAATGCCGACCGGCGGCCCAAACCGCGCATTCTCCGCCTTATTTTGCGAGACGAGCGGTGTCCTTTGCGATCATAAGCTCTTCATCGGTGGGGATGACAAAGACTTTAACCTTGCTGCCGGGCTTGGAAATTTCAACATTTTCGCCGCGCGGGCAATTGCGGTTCAGCTCAAAATCGACTTCAACGCCGAGGTAATCAAGGCCGTTCAGGATGCGCTCACGCATTCCCTTGTCGTTTTCGCCGACGCCTGCGGTGAACACGATTGCATCAACGCCGTTGAGTGCCGCTGCATATGCGCCGATGTATTTTTTGACCTTGTATGCAAAAGTCCGAAGCGCAAGCTCTGCACGCTCGTTGCCCTCTGCCGCTGCTGCGCCGAGATCGCGGAAATCGCTGGACACGCCGCTGATGCCGAGCATACCGCTCTTTTTGTTCATGTAGTTGTCCATGCCCTTTGCATCAAGGCCGAGTTTATTCATCAAATAAATGACGATCGCGGGATCCATGTCGCCGCAGCGAGTGCCCATGGGAACGCCTTCAAGGGGCGTCAGGCCCATGCTTGTGTCGATGCACTTTCCGCCCTTAACTGCGGAAATTGACGAACCGTTGCCGAGGTGGCAGGTGATGATTTTTGTTTCCTCTGCGGGCTTGCCGAGCATTTCGATTGCGCGGAGAGTTACATAGTTGTGGGAAGTGCCGTGGAAACCGTAGCGGCGAACCATGTTGTCGGTGTATGCCTCATAGGGAAGACCGTAGATGAAAGCTTCCTTGGGCATTGTTTGATGGAACGCAGTGTCGAAAACGCCGACCATTGGAGTGTTGGGCATGATTGCCTTGCATGCGCGGATGCCCATGAGATTTGCCGGGTTGTGCAGGGGTGCAAGATCGTTAAGGCTCTCGATGGTTTCAAGAACTTCATCGGTGAGCAGAACGGATTCGGCAAATTTTTCGCCGCCGTGAACAACGCGGTGACCGACTGCATCGATCTCGCTCATGTCTGAAATAACACCGTGCTTTTCATCAACAAGCGCATCAAGAACGAGTTTGATGGCGTCGGTGTGATCTTTCATGTCCTGAACAAGTTCAAAAGGCTCCTTGCCGGCGGGTTTATAAGTCAGCTTGGAGTTTTCGATGCCGATTCGTTCGCAAAGGCCCTTTGCAATAACATCGCCGGACTCAACGTCGATAAGCTGATACTTAAGGGACGAACTGCCCGCATTGATAACAAGAATTTTCATAACAAGTCTCCGAATGGATTAATTTTGTATCTCTGCCGCCGTCAAAAAACATTGACGGCAGCACTGAAATGTATTATAACATAATAAGGTGTTTTTTGCACACCGCAAAAAAATATAAAATGGAGCAAGAATGAAAAACATTGGCATCGTTGCCGAATACAACCCGTTTCATAACGGACATGCGTATCACATTGAGCAGGCGCGGAAGATTGCCGGCGGCGGAAGTGTGATAGCTGTTATGAGCGCAAGTTTTGTCCAGCGCGGTGAACCGGCCGCGTTCGACAAATTCACCCGAACCGCCATGGCTCTTCAGGGCGGCGCGGATATGGTGCTTGAACTTCCGGACATTCTTTCCCTTTCATGCGCGGAGCGTTTCGCCCTCGGCGGAGTTCGCATACTTTCGGCAAGCGGCATTGCGGACAGGCTGTGTTTCGGCAGTGAAAGCGGGGATATCGATGCGCTGCGCAGGGCTGCCGATTCCAAACTCTCCGGAGACGAACTGTCATCCGCGCTGAGCAGCGGATTATCCTACCCTGCCGCCGCTGCAAGGCAGCTCCGTGCACACGGCATCGGTGTCGGTTCAAACAATCCGAATGACGTTCTCGGCATTGAATACATTCGCGCTCTGAACCGCATAGCCCCTGCAATTCGACCTTTTGCCGTTCGCCGCATCGGGTGCGGATACAACGAAAACACTCTGCCCGAAAACTATGCCTCGGCTTCTGCCGTTCGCAGCGCGCTTTTGCATTTGACCGATTCCGAAAATATATGCCGCGGGGACGTACTCTCCGCAATTTCCGGCAGCGTTCCTCCGTTCGTTCTTCTTGAAATACAAAAGCAGCTTTCCGAACAACGTGCGCCCGCCGCTCTTTCGGGGCTTTCGCAAGCCGTCCTTTATCGGCTGCGCTGCATGACGGGCGATGAACTCAGCCGCATTGCGGACGTTTCGGAAGGGCTTGAAAATCCGATACTTCGCGCCGCGAAATCAGCTTCAAACATTGCGGAACTTCTCGACGCCGTGAAAACAAAACGCTACACGCTTGCAAGACTGAAACGGATACTTTTTAACGCACTGCTCGGAATCACGCGTGAGCAGCAGGAGCTTGCCGCGTATTCGGACGATGCGCTGTATATTCGGGTGCTCGGCATTCGGCAGAGCAAGCTGCACCTGCTTTCCGAGTTGCAGGAGAATGCGGCTCTGCCGATCGTCCTGCGCCGTTCCGATGCGGAATCGCTTCCGTTCAACGCAAAGCAAACGCTTGAACTGACACGGAGAGCCTCGCTTATCCGCGCCCTCGCCTGCCCCGGCAACGCATCCTGCCGCGATGACTTTTCGCACAGGCTTGTTATCATTTGAATGCATTGCGGGTTCATATCTGCCGCATTTACCTCATATGCTCGTTATATGAGGTATTCTTTTGTTGCTGTCACGGCAATTCTTTGTTTTGGACTCGTGCTTTTCGGTCCGCAGGCGGCAGCGGGCGCGGCGGAGGGCTTTGAGCTTTTTATAAGCTGCGTTTTTCCCTCGCTGTTCCCGTTTTTTGTTTGTGTTGCGCTGCTTAAGGGGCTCGGCGTGTTCGGCGTGAAGAGCGGCCGGGCCGGTGCCGCAATATTTAAAATATTTGCGATATCATTGATTTCCGGAACACCCACAGGGCCGATGCTTATCGGTTCGGTGCTGCCCGAAAGCACCGAATTGAACTATAAAAAGCAACAGCTGAACAACGAATTGCGGAGTGCGCTTGCCGCACTTACAAACCTTGCAAGCCCTGTTTTTATTGCGGGAGCGGTTTGCAGCCGCATGTTCGGCTTTCGCGAACGGAAAGCCGCACTTCTGCTTGCATTCTCCCATTACGGTGCAGCCGCGCTGTCGGTCAGCCTGCTTATGCTGCTTGCCTCCGTTCTCAACTGCAAATTCCGTCCCGCGGCGGATTCCCAAAGCCGCATTCGGGCGGCCGCAGTTTTTCCGAAAGCCGTTCGTGAATCGGTAAATTCAATTCTGCTTGTGGGCGGAACGCTCGTGTTTTTTGTTGTTGCGGTTCGGCTGCTTGAAGCAAGCGGGATCGTGTCTCTTCTTGGGCTGAACGAACTGCAAAAAGGCACGCTGTTCGGACTTTTGGAAATGACAAACGGGATAAACATCCTTTCGGCGGAGCCTGTGTCGCGGCTTTCTCTCGTTCTCACCTGCGGACTTATGTCTTTCGGGGGACTTTGCATATTTCTTCAGACCTGCGGAGTTGTGAATCTGCGCCTTGTCGGGTATTTTGCGGCAAAGCTTATCCATGCGCTTCTTTCGGCGGCTCTCTGTGCGGCAATGTACCCGTTGTTTTTTTCAAACGCCGCACCGGTATTCATTTCGACGGCGGAATCTGCGGCCATTGCCGAAAACATAATGACGACTGCACAAATCGCACTGCTATGCCTGTTTTCCTCCTGCATATCCGCACTCGCGGCCGTATTTGCCGTCAGAAGCACAAGGACATAAATCAATAAATAGTATGCACAAAAAAAGAGCAGTCGCAGCCGCCCGCAATGAAGCGGACGGCTGTTACGACCTGCCCTTGATTTTATTATATAATTTCGGCACATTCGCCTGCTCGGAACTCATTCCGTTTTCACAGCATTCAAAAACCGAATCAGGCACATTAAGCAATGCCGAAAGGCTTATTCAGCATCGTCATCCTCGAAATCATCCTCTTGGGAGGCTTTCTTTTTGCGTTTGAACAGATTGCCGAAAATATTCCATCCCGATGCGTCATCGTCCTCATCTGCATCGCCCGCTTCATCCGCAGCTTCGTTTTGAGCCGGAACGGACTGCGGGCGGGGCTGTGCGCCGGTCGTTGCCGCAGGGCGCGCATCAAGAGCTTTCCTGTCCGCCTCAATTGCGGAATAATACCGTTCAAGATAATCCATCAATTCCGCAAGCACGCTGTCCGCACTGAGTTTTGCATTGCTGTAGACTTGGTTGGAACGCAAAACGGTTTTGCGGCGAAGTTCCTCGGCGCGCTTCTGCGCTTCAAGCGTTACCTCACTTTCGCTGACAAGGCGTTCACGGGTTGCATTTGCTTCTTCAATAATATCACGTGCTGTGTCTTTCGCCCTTGCAACGCAGTCTTCATAGTAGCTGTTGCCCTGCTCCGTCTTTTGCTTCAGGTAGTCATCACCCTCGGCAACGCGGGATTCGTAGTAGTCATCTGCTTCGCCAGTTTTATTCTCAAGGTAGGTATCACCCTCGGCAACTTTGTTGTCGTAGTATGTGTTGGCATCGGTTTCCATCTGCTCGGCATCGATCCTTGCTTTTTCGACGGTGTCCTGTGCAATGCGGTCGGCGCCTTCTTTTGTTGCATTCGAATACTCGTCGGCTTCAAGCATGATCTTATTTGCTCTTGCAAGCACATCGTTCGCCTTGCGGACATTCTCCGGCAGGCAGCTCTTGATTTCAACAAGTATTCCTGCTATTTCGTCAGCGTTAACAATTCTCCGATCCGCGCTGCCGAATCTCGGTATCTGGCTGTTATCGATCAGCTCAATAAGCTCATCAATGCGCCCTTCAATAATCTTATCGTGATGTGCCATGGTGTTTTATCCTTTCAAATGGTTTTTTATTATATCTGTGTTCATAATCTTCCGCAATTGCTCCGCACATGAATTTGCGGCAAAAGGCAAAACCGTTCTTCCGATAAGGGAGCTACAGCGTTTTAAGTTTTTCCAATCGCAACAGAATATCGTTAAAGCTTATAATTCTGAAATCTGCACTGCCGAATTTCGGTGCGGGACTGCAAAAAATCGCATCTTCGGCTTTTTTCGCTTCGACGAGCAATTTATCATTGCCGGAAGCTGCGGCAATTTCTTTCAGGATGTTGAATTTTTCTGTGACGGCACCGGTTTCAACGACTCTGCGGTCTTCACCGCCGAATGCAGGGGTGCGGCTGTTATCGATAAGCTCAATAAGCTCATCAACGCATTCTTCAATTATCCTTTCCTGTTGAATCAAAATATGTATCCTTTCCAACGCTTATCAGTCGTTCATTCTTTTAAAAATCCCGTTTTCGGCATTCGGCACAAGATCCTCAATGCCGATATTGATATCCATAAGCTGCCTGACAAGGCTTGAGCTTATGTGGCAGTATTCGGGTTTTGAAAGCAGAAATACCGTTTCGATTTTTGAATCAAGCTTTTTGTTGACGGCTTCGAGCATACGCTCGTATTCGACATCCTGCCCGCTTCTTATCCCGCGGACTATGCAATCCGCGCCGACGAGCCTGCAATGCTCAACAAGCAGCCCTTCAAAATGCGCAACGCGCACGTTGTCAATGCCGCGTACGGCATCGCGTATCAGTTCAAGCCGCTGTTCAAGCGAGAAGCGAGGAAGCTGCTTGCCCGGGTTCGGACAAACGGAAACATAAAGCGTTTCGAAATGGGTGCTTGCACGGCGAACAATATCGAGGTGCCCGACGGTGAAAGGGTCGAATGTGCCCGCAAAAACAGCAACGCTCACGATTGTTCCTCCCTTTGTTCCGAATAGATAATTTTTGTAACTGCCGCATCACCGTATTTATGCGTTTTTCCGCACGAAATATTCGGGCAGTCAAACTGCGGCGGACGCTTGAATGCGTGCTCCGCAAGGATTATGCATCCATCCTCAAGAAGATTCAGCCTTACGAGCTCATTCACCGCGCGGGAATAAAAATCGGATTCATACGGAGGATCAAGCAAAACCAGCGAAAAGCGGCGTTTTTCGGCGGAAAGCAGCGGAAGCAGCACAAACGCATCTCCGAAAAGCACCTCGCTTCTGCCGCCGAAGCCAAGAGCCTCTACGTTGCGTTTAATTACCTGTATTGATTTTTTGTCGCTGTCGCAAAAGACGCAATGCGCTCCCCCGCGGGAAAGTGCTTCCAGCCCAAGGCTGCCGCTGCCGGAAAAAAGATCCAATACCTGTGTGTTTTCAATATCGAACTGAATCATGCCGAACATGGCTTCCTTTACCCTGTCGAGAGTCGGGCGCGTGTTTCTGCCCTCCGGTGCATCGAATCGCCTGCCGCGAGCCGAACCTGCAATGATACGCAATTTCAATCCTCCGAATATAACATACTGATTTTACCACTGTCGAAGGGTGAATTTCAACCCCCGATGCAGTATTTTCGGACAAAATCCGAATTATTTTTCCGTTTAACGCATTTTCTGTTTTTGCGTTCAGCCCTTTTTGAACAAAGCACCGGGCAGTGCAACGCAATCAAGGGGCATATCGTGTTCCTCAACGGGAAGGCTTTCGCAAAGTTGGAAATCGTACCCGACGCCGACCGTGAATGCGCCCGTTTTCTTCAGCAGGCGGTCGTAATATCCGCCCCCCTGTCCCAGCCTTCCGCATTCCTTTGTGAATGCCACGGCGGGAACGATAATAAGATCGATATCCTCCGCAAAGACCTCGGTTGAATCCTCCGGCTTCGGTTCAAGAATGCCGTAGCTGCCGCTGACAAAAGAATCCGCACCGTTATTCGGAACAAAAAGACGCAGTCCGCCGTTTTCAATGCAGAGCGGGAACGCAATGCGCTTGCCCGCAGCCTTTGCACACTCAATAAGCGGCATCGGATCAAGCTCGTTTTTTGCCGGCATATATGCCATCAAAAGCCCTGCGGAATTGAACTCCGGCAAAGTCCTTACCTTTTCGGCAACGGCAAACGAAGCTTCACGCACCGCCTCCGCATCGAGTGCCCTGCGCATTGCACGCATCTGCTTTCGAATGCCCGCCTTTATTTCGGCCGCGCATTCCGCAGCGCATGTATCGGCTGCATTTTCTGTTTTTTCAGCTGTGTTTTCAGTTTTTATCATAGTCTTTCACCGTCTTTCGCATCGAATTTTTTTGTTACAGTTCATCATGCACAATTCGGCCGTTTATCAGCGTCATCGCGCAGCGGCTGCGAAAATCGAAAGGATGGCCGTAAAAAACCGCAATATCCGCATCCTTGCCGACTTCCAGCGAACCGACGCGGGAATCTATGCCCGCAATGCGTGCAGCGTTTATGGTTATTGCCTCCAGGGCTGCATCCTCCGGCAAACCTTCCCGAACGGCAAGCGCGGCGCAAACGGGCAAATACTGTATCGGAACAACGGGGTGGTCCGTCATTATCGCAAATTTTACTCCGTTATCGAAAAGAGTTCTTGCGGATGTCAGGCTGCGGTTGCGAACTTCGGGTTTGCTGCGTTCATGCAGCAGCGGGCCGATGATAATCCCCGCATTCAGCTCATCGATGCAGGGTTTTATGCGGTCGATTATCATGTAACCTTCGGTAAAATGATCCAGCGTGATTTTAAGATTGAACTCCTTTGCAATGCGCAGAGCCGTCATTATATCGTCCGCACGGTGCGCATGAATTTTGAGCGGAAGCTCACCGCGCACAACGGGCAGCATTGCTTCGAGTGAATGATCGATTTTCGGAGGTTTTTCGCCCTTTTGCTTTGCGTCTTTAATGCTTCTGTCGTATTCAAGCGTATCGAGCAAAGTCCCGCGCAGCTGTGAGGCAATCGACATCCTTGTGTAAAAAGTTTTTTGCGCGCTGAAAACGCGCTTTGGATTCTCTCCGAATGCAGCCTTCATTGCGGCAGGGAATTTTATCGTCATATCCTCTATGCTCCTGCCGAACGTTTTCATTGCAACGAACTGACCGCCGATAACATTTGCGCTGCCCGGGCCTGTCACAACGCTTGTTACGCCGCCGGCACGAGCCTCCGTAAAGCAGTTGTCAAACGGGTTTATGCCGTCAATCGCGCGCAGTTCAGGAGTTACGGGTTTATAAGAATCGTTGCCGTCCGCGCCCTCAAATCCTATGCCGTCCTCCCACATGCCGATATGGCAATGTGCATCCACAAACCCGGGAAGCACAAAACATCCGCTGACATTTATCTCTTCCGCATTCGGATAATCAAGATTCACGCCCATTGCATGAATCTTTCCGTTTTCAATTGCAATATCCCCCTCGTAGGGTTCTCCGACCATCGGAATTATTTTTCCGTTTTTTAGTATTTCCATTGTTTTTCCTTTTTTGCTTATTTATTCACATGAAATCGATATTTAAATCAATTGCGGTGTTCCGTGATGCCCGCAGTTTTTTCGATTGCGTCCAAAACGTCCCCCGCCGTTAATGCACGTTCATGCAGCAATTCAAGTGCGGACTCCGCCGAGCTGCCGAGAATATACGCCCCTGCCGATGCCGCATCGAAAGGCTCCAGTCCCTGTGCCAGCAACGCCGTGATAATTCCCGTCAGGACATCGCCGCTGCCGCCCTTGGCAAGCCCGGGATTGCCGGAAGCGTTGTATCTCAGTCTGCCGTCCGGATGCGCTGCCACCGAGACCGCTCCTTTAAGCAGAACGATGCACCCGAATGCTTTTGCCGTGTTTTCGGCAAATCCCGCAGGGTCACGCAGCACATCTTCGATTGATTTTCCCGTCAGGCGCGCCATCTCGCCGGGATGCGGAGTCAGCACATGCCGCAGGGAAAGCAGTTTTTTCAACTCATCATCAAGGTTATTCAGTCCGTCGGCATCGATAACGGCCGGTTTTCCGCACGAAAGCACGGCGCGAAGCTTTTGCTTAATCGATGCATCGCCGCCCGACCCGCAGCCTATGCCGAAAGCCGTTGCCCACTGCACAAGGCTCTGAATGTCCTCATCCGCCACTGCCATAATCTCGGGGCGGGAAGCAAACATGTACATAATATCGCGCGGAACAAACGCCTTCGTCAATCCTGCGCCCGCACGCAAAGCCGCAGATGCCGCCATAACAGCCGCGCCTCCCATGCCGGGACTTCCGGCTGCAATCGCCGCTTTTCCGAAAGTTCCCTTGTTTGAAACAAGTTTTCTTTTCGGCAGCAGGCTGCGAACAAACTCTTCGTCAATAAGCTGTTCTTTTTGCAGCAGGGCAGCGTGTTCCGCATCCGTGATTCCGATTTGTGCAACGGTTATTTTTCCTACACACTCACGTTCATGAGTGAGCAGCATTCCGCGCTTTACGGCGACAAAAGTCACCGTTTCATCCGCACGGAACACCGCCGGACGCTCCGAATTCGGTTCCGAGCCTCCGCACTCTCCCGTGTCGCCGTTTATTCCGGACGGAATATCCACCGCAATGCGGCAGGCGGGAAGAGCGTTTGCCCTTTCAATCGCCGTTTTAAAAACACCGCTCGGCTTTCTGTTCAGTCCCGTTCCGAAGATCGCATCAACGATTATATCCGATTCCCGGCAGGTATTCAACCTGTTAATGTCGTTTGAAAGCGGCAGACCGAGATTTATCGCAATTTGATAATTCAGTTCGGCACTGCTGCGCGGCAACGCAGCAGATTGTTCATCTTTTTTGTTCTGTATCGGCTCAAAAAGCAGAATTCCCTCCGCATTGTACCCCTCCGCCGTCAAAATTCGAAGCAACGCAAGTCCGTCCCCTCCGTTGTTGCCGGGGCCGATAAGTATGAACACGCGGCTGCCGTTTTTACTCCCTGCCGTATGTTTTTTTATGCTCTGTGCAACTGCGTTTGCCGCATTTTCCATCAGAACCGCATCGGGTATGCCGATCTTTTCCGTCATGTTTTTGTCGCAGCTGCGCATCAATGTCGTTTTGGATACGTTAAGCATAAATTCTGTCCTTTGTGTCGTTTTGTTCCCCGTACTGATTTATTCGGGCATGCGTTCTGCCGTTCGGACGGACACATCCGCAGCATCCACCGTTTTTGTTTCTCCGTTCGGAAAAGCGGCGATCAGTCTGCCGTGTTCATCGATTCCATCCGCAAACGCCTTAACCTTGCTGCCGTCCGTGCCGTGAATCGTGATTTCCTGATTCAATGTTGAACAGTTATTTATGTAATCCCGCAGGATACGGTCTTTCTCCCCCTGTTTCAGCATTTTAACACGTTCATGCACATGTTCGGCAATGCAGGCTCCGAGTTCATTCACATCGGTTACTGCTCTCGTTTCGATAAAAAGCGAAGTTGCCCGCTGCATCCATGCATCCGACACTTCAGCGGCATTCACGTTCATGCCGATTCCGATAACGGTCATTGTCCGCGTTCCGTTCTTAACAAGCTCAGCAAGTATTCCGCAAAGTTTTTTCTGCCTGAACAGAATATCATTCGGCCATTTTATCCGTACATCCGCTGCGTCGGCTTTTGACCGTTTTTTTGAAGACAGGAGCAAACCGAGCGAATCGAGCACTCCGAGTGCCGCCGCAAGCGTAACCAGAGGAATATCCTCCGCCGCAATATCCTCAGCATCACAGGCAATGCTCATCAGCAGCGCTCCCGATGTGTTTTCCCATTTTCTGCCGCGTCTGCCGCGTCCTCCCGTTTGCCGTTCCGCAATCAATACGGTTCCGTCTTTCAACACGCCGTTTGCAGCGCGCCGCTTCAGCTCCGCATTTGTGGAATCCGTTTCATGCACCGTTTCTGCCTTCCGTATGCTGTGCATTTTTAAACAATTCACAGAGCCTGTCAGCTCGTTTTTGTCATTCATCATCATCGGCACCGTTTTCGGCGGAACGTAACGAAAACTCGATTTCATCGGGTATTTCATCGGAATTCCCGGCCTCTTCGGAATTTTCCGCAAGCTCGGAAAGCACCGTTTTTACATCGTCAAACGCATACCCGCACGAAACAAGCCTTGAACCCGTTCGACGCAGTCTTTCTTTGAGAGGAAGGTTTGAATACTGCCTGAAATACTTGCTTCCGACAGCGGCGGCGTTGGAAAGCTCCGTTTCGTCCGAAACGGCGGATAGAGCCTCGTCAATGACCGCATTTTCAACAAAATGCTCCCTCAGCTGTCTGCGCAGTTTTCCTCTGCTGACCGGTTTTGTGTTGAGGCGCGATTCAATAAAATCACGGGCAAATTTTTCATCGTTCAAAAGTCCGTTGTTTCGCAGCCTGTCAATTGCCGCCATGATTTCGCCTTCGGAATAATTGCATTCATCCAGTCTGTTTTCAACCTCGCGAACCGTTCGCGCTTTCGGCGTCAGGAAATACAAGGCTTCATCGTATGCCGATGCGCCTTTCGCTTTTTTTGTTCTCTGCTCTTTTGTGTTTTTAGGTATTCTTTGCTTTTTCTGCATATCAGTGTCTCCGCCTGTTTTTTAATTAGGTTTTCATCCCGTCACATTGTGCACGGTTTCGTCCTCGGTGCTGCATTGGGCATTTTCACAGTCCGAATCGAAACGTTCCGGGTCGGAATGGTTCAGTTGATTCTTCGCAAACCGCACTATGCCGTTTGAAGGCATCGATGCATCGCCCCACTCTTCGCCAAGTGTTTTTATTGTTATTCTTTCCTCGTCAATCAGGATGTTTTTAATGAATACGGAGGAGAAAAACCGAATTTCCTCCGCGCACTGTATCGGAATATCGGCGGCATGAGCAAAAAAACCTGAAATTTGAACGCCTGTAACGCCCAAAAGCTCGCATTCGAGCTGCGCACACCTAAACTCTTCCCTCAGCTCGTCGTACGCCGTTTTGAAATCGTCAAAACAGCCTGCACGATTCATATGCGGCATGAGGCTTTCGCTCCATCCGTTTTCACCGATGCGGTTTATCTCCTCGCGAATCATTTCCAGTCTGCTGTAAACATCGTTTCGGGTTGCCTCCGCCGTTTTCCTGTTTTCGGCAATGTATCTGCGAACAGCTCTTTCCATTCGTTCGCTTCCGTTTCTCAGCTGCATCCACAATGCATCGTAAATCGCATTTTCAAACCTGACGGCATCAACGATTATTTTGCCGTTTTCACAATAAAACCTGATTTCAGGCTTGTACGGAGAGGCAATATTGACCGTTTGCAAAACTGTTCCGAGGCCGACGGGCAGGATGTTTGCAAACATAAATCTGTGCCCCGCTTCCGCCTTTTCCTTTCTTTGTCTGTTGATACGCGCTGCATACAGCCGAAGGTAATTCGGAACGATTGCGGGATAGGGTGCGAACCCGTCTTTCTCCTCAATGCCGAAATATCTGTTGTTTTCGACCATTGCATACACGTTGTGACGCGTAAGCGGCTTGGCATCGGCTGTATTCTGTACGTTTTCATTCCTGATATCCGCCAAAAGCCTGTTCGCTTCCTTTGCAATTTCGATAACACCCGTTCCGTGCCTGTACATTTCAAATATCTTCCGCACAACAACGGACTCAGCGGGATCCGCAATCGGTGCTCCGTTTTCGAATCTGTATCCGAACGGCACCGGCATTGCGTATTTCGCCCCGGGAAAAGGCTCCGTCCGCACTTGTGCCGATTGACTTTCCCCGGCATATTTCCGTTCCCATTCATCGCCGCAGCTGTAATAGGATTTTATTGTATGGAGAATCAGCTTTCTTTCATCCGCAATCGGGCTTCCGCCTTCAAAAACGACCGTCAGCCCGTTTCGTACAAGTTTTTTATGCATTGTAAGCCGTTGTATCTCCGAATTGCCGAGGCAGGCATAATTGCGAACGAGGAGCGTTGTCGGCTCCCTGTACACGGCCGAATCGGCATACATGTTCAGCATAATTGTCCGCCCGTCCTGTCTGTCAAAAATTACATGCTCTATTGACATTTCATGTTTTTCGGCAAATTCCCGCGCCGACTCGACAAGGCTGTCAGCCTCGCTTTTGCTTCCGCATCTGAAATACAAATCCGCCATTGTTATCCTGCCTCCGATGCATTGCACGTTTGGAATTGCAATTACTCCGAGCGATACGGTTTCAGCAGAAAGGTTTAAGCCTGTGTTTTCCGCAATCCCCGTTCGGAACACGCTTAACTTCATTTGCTGACTGTTCAGCCTGCCGTTTCGCTTGCGGCAGCCGATTTCCGCTTTATTCTTCCGTTCCGAATTCTTCAAACAGAATGTCGAACATACAGGGTCCCATGTTAAGATAACGTTTGAAGAATGCTGTCTTGTCTCCGTCGCTGCGATGATTCACGCTTTCGTAAATCTTGTTTGTGTACACATAGCCCATTGCATAGTTGAAGAAATACAGCGGCATATCAATTGAATATTCGTATATAACATCGATGTATTCCTGCTGATCAAGACCGAACGACTTCAGATAGTCGCCGATATCTTCCGTTGTCCAGCCTTCGCAGTTGACCTTGATGCTCACATATGCGGGAATAAGAATGTTTGCAAGCACACTCTCGTATTCCCGCAGCGTGCAGCCGCCCACTCCGTATTTTTTGCTGATACCTGAGATAAAAAGCTCCGAAAAAACAGCCCATCCCTCGGAATAGCCCGTGGGCGCGCACAGCTGCTGCGAAAGGGGCAGTCCGTCGAGGCTGCGGAAATACTGAGTTTGGTAAAGATGCCCCGGGAAGCATTCATGTGCAAGCGTGAAGAGCATTGTGTCGTCCTCCGCCGTCGGGTTCAGCAGAACGACATTCCTTGTCGGATCATCGAATGCGGAAATCATATATGCGGCAGGGCTGAAATCCTCCGCAACGGCATCAGGAATCGTGACGTATTGAATGCTTTGTTCCGGAATCTGAGGATAGATTCCGTCGATAAGCTCCTTAAGATATTCAACATCCGTTTCAACATTGCCCGACGTCATATTTTTTTCGTAATCTTTCATTGCATTCGAGTCCGTGAGAATGATTTTCACCAATTTAGCGTAAACACTCGAAATGCTTTCACTGAGTTCATCGGCCATTGACGAATACTCGGCATTGCAGGCAGCATTTGATTTTATTGCGGCAGCATAGTAATCCTTTGCATCAACACCGCGCATGCACGCACCCGCAAAGGAGCCGCACTGCGGGCGAAGCTGTTCAAGAGTGTTCGCAAGGCTTCTGTATGCCGGCAGCAATTCGTTGATAATGCTGTTTCTGCTGCGTTCGAGCAAAGCTGTTTTTTGCTGTTCGGAAATTTCGAACTCGGCACTTGCCATTTCATCTTCAAAAAAACCGATAAGGAAACAGTTATTGCCCGTTTCCGCAAACTTGATGCAGGACTCAAGAACCTTGTTCAAAGCATTTTCTGTCATAAACAGTCCTTTTGCCGCCTTTTCACGTTCAAACTGCTCTATCTGACCGATATAGCGCGGGGCATCTTCAAGCAGGAGCACATAATTTTCGGCATCCTCCGCCGAGCTGATTTCATACATCGAGAGCATCAGCGGAAGCATCGTGTGTTCGCCGTTGAACACTGTAAGCGGTTCATTGTAATAATATGCATCGGGAACAGCATGAATTTCATCAGAAAGCTTCAGATTGAGAACAAGGTTGTCGTATGCGATTCTGTTTCTGCCGGACAGCTGACTTCGGTCGATTTCGGAAAGCTTTTTGCGTATTTCGGCGTTTTCCGCAAAATCGGCAGCATCAGCCTCCTGCGAAAGCTCACCCCATCCGCGTTCAATATCCTCTTCGGCAATGCCGAAACTTGCCGCGTCCTTCACGAATTGATGAAAAGTGAGCCCGGATGAAGTAACTACAGATATAAAAACTTCACGATCCACGGCCTCAAATGCTTCGTCCGCCGCCGTCTTTTCATGCGCCGGTTCCTGCGTGGGTTCCTGCGTTTGCTGCTGCGGCGCTTTTGTCGCATCGAAGTCAATATCACCGAATTTACAGGCAGCCGCAAAGAGCATGATAAAAGCAAGCAGAGCTGCCAAAAGCTTTTTTAATGTATGTGACGCTTTTTCAATGCTTTTAATTTGAATTTGTGAACAATTTTCCATGTTTCCTCCGTCGCTGTGTTATTACATATTAGTGTGCATATTCGAGAAGCTCAAACATGCTGCATCAATTGTCCGTTTTTGGCGCAATTTCGCCGAACACGTTCAATTCTGCCGTTCGAAAAAGGCGTCATCCGCACATTTTTTCCGTATCTACATTATATCAACAAATCATTGAATATTCAAGACGGGCAGCGATATCGATTATTAAAAACCGAATCCTGCTCTTAAAGCCGATGTTTGCTTATCATGTATATTCATGCGAGCAAAGCGAATACTATCCATGATAAATCAAAAAACGGAGGTTTTCACTGCAAATGAAAGCAACAGGAATAGTACGTCGAATTGATGAACTCGGCAGAGTTGTAATACCTAAGGAAATTCGAAGGACTTTGCGTATCCGCGAAGGTGATGCGCTTGAAATCTATACCGACCGCGAAGGCGGGGTCATCCTTAAAAAATACTCTCTTGTCGGCGAACTTTGTGATTTTGCAAAGGAGTATGCCGAATCCATTCAGCAATCCGTGGGGCATATTGCGGCAATCTGCGATAAGGACACGATTATTGCAATTTCAAGTCCGCACAGGCGTGATATTGCAATCGGCTCTCCGCTTGCCGTTGACAAACCGATACACGATGACGTTGAGGCCGTTATGCAAATGCGCGAGAAGCTTAACCGCAGCACTGCCAACGGCGATGCAATGATCGGAATCACTCAGAACGATGAACAAGGGCGTGCATACACCGCCCAGCTCATTATTCCGATTCTTGCCGCGGGCGATGCCATCGGCGCGGTCATGCTTCTTTCAAAAGAGCCCGGCGCGGTAATCTCCCCGACAGACGTTAAAGTTGCGGAAACCGCCGCAAACTTCATGGGTAAGCAGCTGGAAAACTGAGCCGGGTTCAAAATTCAATCCTTTTTTTCGGTCAAAAACACGCCCGCGGATTATGCTATTCGTTATAAACCGACGAAGCATCATGAAGCGGGCGGCTGAGCAATTGATGAAAAGTATTCTTCAATCGTCCAATCCGGAAGGCGTACAATGCGATTCAGCAGGGTTATTCCATCGTATGAAGTGCCGAACTCATTCACTCCGTTGCCGTAGACCGCAATCGTTATCCCCTCCGAACCGCTTTTCTCCGCGTCCTCGCTGCCCCTGCACAACGCCGCAAAACACGGCTCATCAAACATAAGGTTTTTGCAAACAAGTTTTTTGCATACATGGACAAAGGTTCTGCACGGAACTCCGAACGATTCGAACATCCTCATGCGCTCCGCATTCAAAGCGGCGCAAAACCGAACTTCATCTTCGCAATCCGAAAACCGGCCGGCCGGTTCCGCGATTCCCGCTGCAAGTGCATTTCTGAACTTTTGGGAAGATTTCATCCGTTTGCACAATGCTTCATCCGCAGTAAAAACTCCGCGCATTCCGCGCTGCTGCAAAATATCGGTTATTGTTTCGAATGCGCCGCAGTTTTCAAAAAACAGCATTACATATCCGCCCGAGGCAGGGAATTTCCCCGAACGGATATCCGCAGGCAAAAGCGCGGCAAGCCCCATCTCCTTCATATAGTCCAAATCCGATTTGAGCAATTCCGCACCGTCACCGTTTTCAATGTTCAGATAGGAAACGGCATAGAAGCCGACGCTTGACGGCAATGCCGACGCGGGCAGGATTCCGTTGCTGTGTACACCGCCAAACACCGTTGCCGCCAGCACTGCGGCAAGAATCACGATTGACAATGCTGCACTTTTAAGTCTGCGTTTCATTTTCGTACATATTCCTCCTCCGTTTTCACATGGATTCGTGCCGTCATGCACATATTCGGCTTGATTTCAAAACTCATTTCATTATAATATTATGCGGATGGTTTTATTCCCGTTTCGGCCGACGCATATGTATCAATGCCGACCGTTGACAGATGAGGAGTTTAAGCCGCCCGCAATGAGCTTTCGGCTTAAGAGAATTTGTTTGAGCGGTTTGTCTGTATAATATTGAAACTGTCTCGAAATGCTCTCTTGAAATACGATTTTGACGGAGGAAATGTTTATGAGATGCAGCTGTAAGAACTGCGGTGTATATATGATTCAATCCGAGGATTCACACCTCGGCTGCGTTTGCCCGGAATGCGGAAATCGCTGCACGGCCTGTCTCGGCACGAACAGCGTTATGGATCGCGAGGCAGTGCGTGCATTGAAGGGCAATCCACTGCTTGCCGATGCAATGCTTAACAGAATTATGGAACCGGAATTTGAAGATGAGGAGCAGGACTGATACTTTTTTGCCGTATCCGCCCCGCTCCGTTTATCGCCTGCTGCCCATATGGTTTGCCCACGGGAAGCGGGCGGCTCAATTTAGGATCGTTCCGATTCGGCCGTTATGCCGTAAGGGTTCGATTTTATGAATTCTATGGCCTTTTGGCGCATATGTTCGGGTTCGATTATTTCAACTTGGGAAAGATACTGCATTGTCCAATAAATAACGCCTTGGGGTGCAGCTTTAAATTTTGCAATGAAATGCCTGTCGTCAAGCTTGTAAATGCGCAGGCTTTTGCCGAACTTGTCGATGATTCCGCCGATCGCTTCGTTTTTGCATTTTAAAACGATCTGCTCCGGCTCCCCGGAAAAAGCATATACAAGCTTGCGAACCGAATCAAGGTTCACGGCCGAACGCGCAACGGCGAGTTTTTTATCGGTTATTGCTATATTCTGCATCAGGTCAATTCGGTAGTAGCTCAAACCCTCTTTGCCGTCCTTTATGCAGACAAGATAATAGTTCTGATTGTCGCAAACCATTCCGTAAGGGCTTACAACATAGGGTTCGTTTCTTCGCTTTACAAGCCGTTTATCCAACCCGTATTGGTAATAATCGAAAGAAACCCTTCTCTGGCGCGAAATTGCTTCATCGAGAATGTCGATATTGTAGAACACACAGCGATTATCTGTTTTTCTGTCCGCATCCGCCGATGTAAGGTGTTTAAATCCGAACCTCTGATGAATGCTGAGAACGGATTGAAGTTTTTCAAGCAGATCCGCCGTCTGTTTTTGCGGAATGGAATGCATTGAATAAACCGCATCCGTCATCAGCCGCACTTCGGACGGTTCAAAAAGTCTTGAACGCAGGTAATAGCCTTTGCCGTTCTCTTTATACACCGAGATGTCATATCCAAGTTCAATAAGTGTGTCCGCCGCTCCGTAAACCGCGCGCCTGTCGATTTTCATTCCGTAGTCCTGCATGAAATAACCCGTTATATCGCTCATGGAAAGGATATGTTCTTCATCGGAATACTTTTCGAGAATTTTGTACAAACAGACGATATTTGCTCTGTCCCCGAGCATTTTTGAACCCTCCAGTGATAGTTTTGTTTATTTGGAAAAACCCGCGTTATACGCAATTCCGGTATCGAGCCGCACTCGTTTACCGGCTGTTCGCATCTGCCTCCCCGAGCAGAAGGAACGCATCGCGCAGGTACTTCACAAAATGAACCTCAATGCCGTCAAAATTCTTTAAGGAAGGGATAAACGGCACAATTGCACGCCTGTATCCGAGCCGCGCACATTCCGCAACGCGGTTATACAGCCTGTCAACGGGACGTATTTCCCCCGTTAAACCGATTTCACCGATCACGACCGTGCCTTCCGGAAGCGGTCTGTCGAAAATCGAACCCGCAACGGCAAGCGTTATTGCAAGATCCCCACCCC
>OLIT01001443.1_pt1 | contig 20547 bp, 9 predicted proteins | sample 1601341 | NCBI WGS metagenome assembly OLIT01 (sample SAMEA2452121, study PRJEB22498) | human gut metagenome | biome: human feces; feature: human gut; material: feces | place: Australia | collected 2012
CAGGTCGTTTGATTCTTTTTGTTTTCATGTTCTTAGATTCTAGTGAATAATTATTGTAGCTGATCTTCGAAAATTCTTCGTAATTCTCTATGCATTTCATAGGTTTCAAAACCGTATACTTTTACTTTTTCAGTAAGCACTTCATTGGCAAGTCGGTTTGCTTCAGAGATACGCTTTTGCTGATAGTACATGAGAGCTAACTTGTATCGTGCTTTCTGTCGGGAGGGTACCATAAAGTGAGCTGCCCAATAAGCTGTTTCAGCCTCTTTTATTTTGTCTGTACGTTGTAGAGCGTCGCCTTTAAGAATATAGGTATGTGTGCTTGGATATAATTGTTCCCAATAAGTGATCTTATCCAGTAAGATGCTGTCTCTCTGTGATTTGTAAAGAGTATGACAATAGTATGGCCAAAATATTGTTTCATTCTTCATTGCTGTTTCCAGCTGTGAAAGGCTCGTTATAATTTCTTCCGGTGATTGGCTGGAAGTACGATGGGATATTTGATATAATTCCCGGTGGCATTGAAATATTTTTATCAGTAAAGCTTCCTGTCCTGCTATGGCAAGGAAAATGACTGCTTTCAGAAATATATATTTGTGAGGAAGTTGTTTAATTACACATTCTCTTTGTCTGTTGGACATTTCTGCTAGTGCTATAGTCATAACAGCCAGAATCGGGAAAGTCTGATCGGGATAAGAAAATAATCCCCAGACAAGTCCGGCTATGTATATCGCTTGGGCGGATAAAGATTGTATCTCTCTTTTCTTATATGAGAAAATGCAATATAATATTCCAATATAAAGTAGCAATCCTGCAATTCCATATTCTACTGTCCAGCGTAAAGGTTCGTTGTAGACATAGTGGTTATTATCTGCTAACTGTTTTTCATATATGCTTCCTTCTTTTTTCAGATATTCACCTTGATAATGCATATAGTTGGCAGTAAAGCCATGAGGACCAAAGCCGGTAAAAGGCTTCTCTTTTATCATTTGTGCGGTAACTTTCCAGATCAGTATTCTTCCATCAGCTGAGGCCGGTTTGAACTGATATAGCAAGTACGAAAGTAGCGCAATTGTAATCAAGGTTGATATACCCCATCGAAAAGAGATTGAAAAGCGACTATAAATGGAATAGCTGATGATAGCTAATACTGCTATCCAGGCGGAACGACAGTGAGTAAGCCACAATATGGGCAGAGCTATAATACACGTAAGAAAACTCACTAAATAAGTATATCTATGGATTGCATCTGACTTGAAATGCGATAATACCATTATCGGAGCACTCAGTAACAAGCATAATATTCCGGCATAAATTGTAGGGTTGCCATAAGGACCTGTTATATCAAAATGAGGATGATGGGAGGGAAGTATATGCAGTATCTGCATATAACCGATAATTGACAGGACTAAGGTAGTTATGAGGATGATAGTATATAAGAGAGTGCCATTTAATCCTCCTGTCTGACGTATGCTCCAATATAGTATGATCAGAGCAAAACGGGCTAACCCGAAAAGGTTAGAGGTAGGAGGATAAAAGTATATGTTCCCCACCGCTATTAAAATAACTAATAAGTCTATAATAGTTAGTCGGTGAATGAATTGTTTAGTGGGATAGAAAGCTGCAATACCTATTACTGTCGCTAGGAATGTACAGGTAAACAAGAATGATTGATGAGGAACATCAGGTATTTCTTTTATCGGATTGAATAATAAGCCTAATAAAAGGAATCCGATAAGTAAGGATACTATATTTTTTCTGGTTATTGCCATCTTTGTTTTTAGGCTTGATTTTCATTATAGTATATCAAATACTTCCTAATAATGGAATTGGTGTCAATAAAGCGAAAAGAGGAGATTATATAAACCTCCTCTTTTCTTTAGAAGTTCCTAAAAACCTTGGCTCTTACCTTAAAACCTATTTATCTAACTTGGTTATTTTCACCCAGTCAATTTCCATGATGGCAGGTAAGTTGGCATCATCGATAGGACCTGCCCATGAGCCCGGTCTGTCTCCTCCTAGTCCCATGTTCAGGATGAGATAGAATGAAGAATCTTTTGTGAACGGCCATTGCTTCATTTCTGCTTCATTCTCCAGTTTCAGGTTTGAATAAGAGAAAGTCTCCTGTCCATTGACAAAGAAAGTCAGTTTGTCTTCGCTCCATTCTAAAGCGTAGATGTTCCAGTCCTGATAATTGCAAGTTACTTGTGCGGTGTTGGACGGATCTTTGATGTTCAAATCATACGTGTAGTGAGTATGTATCGTATGATGGATTACGGATTCTTGTTTTACATGTTCCATGATATCGATTTCTCCGCAATTCGGCCATCCGTCATAGATATACTTCTTCGGCATCATCCAGATAGCGGGGAATGCACCGTTGGGGTAACTGGTGATTTTGGCTTTTATTTCTACCCGTCCGAAGGTGAAGTCAAACTTGCCTTGTGTCTCGATACCTCCGGCTTTGTATTCGTCGCCTATTTTTTCAGCTTTGAGTATCAGTCTGCCGTCTTTTACGTAAGCCTGGTCATAGCTTTCGGACATTTCGTCGTTCCAGTCGGAACCTGCTTTCTGGCAGAGTACCCATTTGGTCGGGTCCGGATTGCCGTCCACATCGAACTCGTCCATGAAGAGAACGTCCTTCATGGTGTCGTCAAACTTGGTCAGTACGATAGTATAGGTCGTTGTTTGATTGTCTTCGGTGGTGACGGTCACTGTCTGCTCTTTTTTCCAGTTGTGTACAAATGTTGCCGGGTCCGGTGAGATGGTGGCTCCGTCGCTCATTAGCGTATAGTCTACGCCGGTGATGGTATTGGCATCCTCGATCGTACCGATTTCCACTCTGTGGGTTGTCTGGTCTATCTTCCCATGATAATAGGAAGTCGTATTCGCTGACACATTATTTATTGCTACGGCAAAAGCGGTGAGCGGATATTTTTTTTCCGGAGTGATGTAATTGGTCTCATCATCCGAACAGGCAGCAGTGGAAAATCCGATGATTGCCATGTTCAGTATAAGTAATATTTTTCTTTTCATCATACTCTTTTTCTTTTTATTGATTTTTGAGTTTGTTAGAAGCGATTGCCTGATTGGGGGAGTTCAGGCAATCACTATCTTTAGAGAATTAGTCTCCCCATACTAGTGGAGCGATGTATTCCCATTTAGTCAGTGTGGCACTGCCGCCGGAAATTGTCATCGAGAAATTACCACCATCTTTGGTATCCGAGAATGGTACTTTGTAAGTATCACTTGTACCGTTAGCGTCTATCACACCGTCGCTGGTTGCTTTTCCTATGACTGTACCGTTGAGAATCCATTCCGAGTAAATCCATGATTGTGTTGGATCATTGGCATCTATAGCTTCGCGTATCTCGAATGATAATACGTTTGGCTTGCTGGTATCAACATCACGGCCGCTGTTCTCATTGTATACGTCACCGTTCCACGGTCTTGTACTTAATTGAGTCCGTTTGCTCAGAATATGGAAGCGAAGTTCTACGTCTCCTCCGTCAAATGCTTTTCCGCTCCAAGAGAAGAAAGTAGTCAGACTGGCGTCGCCAAGCGGTTCCCAATAGAAGCTGTAATGACCCGGCATTAAACCACCCGGTCCGTAGTAAGCACCACTGATGGATCTGTTTACTTCAGTAACCACAGGTCTTTGTGGATTCGCTTGTTTGATCTTGATTGTCTTCATAAGCGGAGTAGCGCCTTCGGCAGCTTTGGTGCTCAGTACGATAATTCCGGTACGGACAGAAGAGCCTTCGTGTGCGTCTACGTTAATTACGATATCGGCAGAACCGTTGAATGAGGTCTTTTCAAAGTGATACCAGGTATCATCTGCTTCGTTTTCTTTGGATACTTCCCATTCTGCATTCGATTCTACGTGGATGGTGAGTTGCTGAGCCTGTTCATACATAGCAAACCACTTACCGTTTTCCGGTGTATCTGGTGTCAGCAATACACCGTCTTGTATACATTGTACTTCTCTGGCTATTTTCCCGTGTCGGTCATAGATGGTTACAATACCGGTACGTTGTTCGCCTGTATTCGGTGAAGCGGTGACAGTAATTTCTCCGTTCATTTCGCCCGATGCTCCGGATTGGATGGAGAGCCAAACATCACCGTCTGTTACTTTAGCAGTCCATTTCTGATTGCTGAGTACGCTGAATGTTTCGCTGTTTCCTTCCTGGTCGATCATATCCACGCCTTCTACATTCAGGTAAGCAGTACCTTTCTGGGTCAGAACGAATCTTTTTCCGGTCCAGTAGTCACTTTTAATGTTGAGCGTGTCTATACGGTCGTCCAATTCAGTGTTTTCTTTGCAGATAACAGTTACGGTGTAGGTTTCACCTGCCTCACCCGTACTGGGTGAGATGGTGTACCAATCATATTTTCCGAATACTTCCCACGGGTCAGTTGACTTGACCTGGAAGGAGACTGGTTCCGGATTTTTCGCTTCAACCAGATAGGAGTCTTCTACTCTATAGCGCAGGTCTACCCATTTCTCTGCTTCACTGTCATCGCAACTCTGCAATAAAGAGAATGCAGGTAGCAATGTGGCGAGAGAAATGCCTGTAATTATTGATTTTCTGATATTTAATCTCATACTCTTGAATTTTAGGGTTCGGTTATTATTCTACTGGTTCCCATGTGATAGACTTCACGGTGAAATTGGAAGCTTTATTTGTGGTATGCATTCTGAAGTATACAGGTGCTCCCGGTTCGGTTGCATAAGGATCGGTTATGTTATTATCTAATACGGCAACCTCAACACCATCAATAATCAGTTTAAGAACTAATGCGTTCGAACCTTCTTCTTTGTTGACAACAAGGAATTCAATCTTCTTCACTACATTCGTTTGTTCCGATGTCCAGGTAAATGTTTTCTGAGTCCAGTTTAAGCCTGAACCTCCACAAGTGAAGTTACTTTCTTTATTTGCGTAGAAATGCAAATGGAAGTTTGTATTTCCTGAGTTGGGCCACATATTAAACTCAATCCAATCTTCTCCGGTTAAATTGATAGATTCGAAATCGAATGCGAGACGTCCTTTTTTGAATAAATAGTTAGTGACTATTCCACTGCCATAGAGTGTCATGTAACCGGTTTCCTCATCCACAACATAGTTATCTGCTCCTCCTTCTTTCCAGAAAGCAGTACCCTGGCTGATGTCGAACGTAATGCCGTCAAATCCGTCGATGACTTCTTTGGTCTTCATAATGATGTGGCCGACACGGTTTACCATCAGATTATTAGTCGTTGTTGTCGTTACTTTCAACTCTGTTTCACTCAGTGCCTCAGCTTTCAGCCAACTCTGATATTCCTTAGGAACTTCAACTTTCCATTCTTTGTTTGCGCGAATCAGTACAGTCTTTTCCATACCACTGCCTGTTCCGGGCATGCTGATTGTTGTACTTTCGGGATCTTCTTCCAGTTCAATGATCACTCCATTTTGAGTAATGGTAAAGGTGTATTCTTCAAACTCAGTTTTTACAGTCAGCGTGCCTGCTCTCTTGGCGCCTGCATTGGCAGGCAGCGTCACAGTTACGGTTTCTGCTATGGCATCTTCATTACCTGTACCGGATGTTTTGTCGATATTGGAAAGGAAAGCGGTGGAAGGAATGATTTCCCAAGCTTTGTTGGAAGCAATGGTAAAGGTGATGCTGCCGCCTTCTGTCGGTACCAGTTCATCGTAAGGAACCACCACCAGGTCTTCTTTCGAAGCCTGCTCGATAGTAACTACCTTGGTGCCTTCAACGCCTTCTGCCTTGATAGTCAGTTTGGCTGTACGTGCTTTCTTTCCTGTATTGTTTTCCATTGTCACCACAATCTCCGACACCAGTGAGCTGGCTGCACTCATCGAAGGAGTCGGCTTGCACCACTGCTGGTCGCTTTCGATCGTCCAGGGAGTGTTGGAGCTGATATTGAACACTACATTGCTCGGAGAAGTTGCCAAAGCAGTGTAAGACTCCAGAGCATCTATCTGGATATTGAGAGGGCCTTCCGGCTGTGAGTCGATGTCAAACTCCTGGCATGCTACAAAACTGAATGTGCACAGTGCAAGAATCAGTTGCATTAACGTGTTGCTATATAACTTTTTCATATATCTTTTAAATATTAGATTAGACAATTAATTACCATCCTGTGTTTTGAGGATTTAAGTTTGTATTCTTGTATAGTTCGCTTTGAGGGATCGGATACAGATACATGCAATCTCTCCAGTTACGGGTTTCGTAAAGGTTCTTGTAGAAGTTGAACGTACCGTCCGCCTGCTTCTCGATCTTTACTCCGTATAGTTCCCGCTGGGTAGTATCGGCAATCTTCCATCTCCGTACATCCCAGAAACGATGATCTTCGAAAGCAAACTCTACACGCCATTCATTGTACAGGCGTTCCATGAATTCATCTTTTCCCATGGAAGGAATCAACGGCATATCGGCATTCTTTCTCACTTCATTGATGGCCCACAGAGCAGAATACTTATAAGTCTCATCTGTGTAATTGACATCATTGAAAGCGTTGACCATAGATTCCGCATACGTTAGTAATGTTTCCGCATAGCGGTAAATCACCCAATGATGCTTGCTGACAGCTTCTTTACCCGGTTCGAAGCTGGTAGCTTCCTGAATGTACTTGCGCAGGAAGTATCCTGTCGGTGAACCGCCTTGTGATACGATTCCGTCGTCGGCGCCACCTTTGAAGGTTTCAATGGTGTAGTCTTTAAACGACATTCCGTTGGCAAGAATAGCGCGGTAGAAACGTTTGTCACGATTCTCATAAGGTGATTGCGGGTCAAATGCAGGGTCTTCGCAAACCCATCCTGTGTTTTCTAGGGTTACTTTGTAACCGTTGACTGTCTCGAATGCGTCCACAAGGTTTTGTGATGGGTAATTGCTGTATGGGATAAGACTGGAAGTGCGTGTTCCCGCAGTCATGCGAAGCGGGAGATTAAACATTTCGAAGTCCGAATTATCACCATTGATCCTCATCAGTACAACTTCTTTTGAGTCGAGGTTGTTGGCACTCTCCTGGGGGTCGAGAGAGTAAAGCCCTGTGTTGATAATATCTATTGCTGCTTTGGCAGACTTTTTCCACAATTCGGTATCCATAGAAGGATTGTGTAGCTTACTGGCAGCATATAGCAGTGCTTTTGACTTTACTGCCATTGCAAAGCCTTTGGTCACTCTGCCGATTTCTGCTCCCGGTTCGTTTACATAGCTGTCCGGCAAGTTATTGGCAGCGTCGTCGCATTCACTGACAATGAAGCTGATAACTTCGCTGAATGGTGTCTTGCCGATTGTGTTGGCTTCCTCTTCAGTCAGTACTTCCAATGGCATGGCGATGTCACCGTAGCGGCGTGCCAGTTCAAAGAAGTAGTGTGCCCGCAGCACTCTGGCTTCATAAGGGAAATATTTCAGCTGCTTCATCCAGTTTGTATATTGTCCGTCGTGCTCATAGCGTGTGAAGTCCACTTGGGCAATCTCTGCTATAAAGCTGTTGGCAGCACGTATACCGCGATACAGGGTCCATGAATCGTCATAAGTTTTAATAGGCGACCAGTTACCGTTATTGGTATTCTGGATATTATCTGCATAGGCTCCGAATTCGCCGTCATCACTGGCACAGTCGCGCATGGAATATCTGTCTTCGGTGAAAATTCCGCCGGAGGTCGCAAACAGTTGGTAGCCTTGTGGCATGTATGAGTATACGTGGGTAAGCATTGATTTGCTTGTACCGAAATACTTGTACATGTCTTCTTTTGTCTTCAGGTTGTTCGTTTCATCAAAGTCAAGGTAGTTGCACGAAGCAAAGACCAACGAAGACAAAATGGTTAAGAGTATGTATTTGGTTCTCATAATGTTCATTTGTTACTTTGCATTAAAAATTAAGTTTGATACCTGCCCAATAACTTCTTGTCGACGGATAAGCGATGCCAAGTTGTTCCGGATCGGCAAAATGGATATTGTCTAATGAGAACAGATTGGTGCCTTGTACGAATACTTTCAGGTCGGCAAAGCGAGTCTGCGATTTCGGGAAAGTGTAAGCTACCAATAGGTTACGAAGTTTCAGGAATGAACCGTCACGGTACCACAGTGAGCTGGCACGATAGTTATTCAAGTTTTCTTGAGTAGTCAGTCTCGGCATGGTTGCATTGGTCTTATTCTCCGGTGTCCAGCTTATTTCTTCATTCAGGAATGTATTTGAAATGTTGCCATTGCTTACAAGTGGACTATAAAGCGGACTGTTGAGCAATGAAACAGTGACTCCGGTCATTCCCTGGAAATCAGCGGAAAGCTCCACTCTCTTGTATGAGAAGTTCAGATTGAATCCGAAATAGAAGCGTGGAACAGATGAACCGAACATTTTCACAACGTCTTTCTCGTCGATGCGGTTGTCACCGTTCTGATCTTTGTATTTCACGTCACCGGGAGCTACGTCCGAGAAGGTTTGTTGCGGACTGTTGTTGATTTCCTGCTGGCTGTTGAAGAAGCCGATAGCTTCCAGACCGTACATCTGTCCGATACGGTTGCCCTTGGTATACAAGTAGTCGTACTCCTGATATGCCTGGTTTACATTGACTACCTCTGTATTCAGATATGACATGCTGGCACCAATACCATAATGGAAATCACCGATCTTATCATTCCAACTCAAAGAAGCATCCAGTCCTTTGTATTTATAGATTCCTTCGTTCACCTGACCTACTGTGATACCGATAATACCGGAAGTAGAATTGGCACCTGACACAAGTATATCCGAACGTTTTTCGTAGAAACCTTCTACTGTTGCATTCAAACGATTATCAAAAGCGGCGAGATCAAATCCGAAAGTCGCTTTCTGTGATTTTTCCGCTACCAGGCCGATAACCGGCAGATCGCCTTCGCTGCCACCGGACTGTCCTCCGGCATTCACTCCGAAGTTATAACCGGCACCGCCGCTGCCATAAGACTGACGCCATAGTTCGTGGCTCAGATTGCCGTCCCATCCGGACAGACCGTAAGAGGCGCGAATCTTAAAGAGATTGATCGGTGTCACCTTTTCCATAAACGCTTCGTTGGAGACGATCCATGCAGCAGAAACGGCAGGATAGTTCGAGTATTTGTCTCCGTCGGGCAGGTAAGCTGATCCCGAACGGTTGAATACGGCATTGAGGCTGTAACGGTTGTCGTAAGTATATGTGGCGTTCACCAGCACAGACTGATTCTTCTGAGAGTTGTTTCTGCCGTTTTTGACAACAGACTGCATATCATAAATCAATGCTCCTCCCACCTGATGTTTGCCAAAAGTGCGGTTATAATCCACCTTTGCCTGGAAATCGCTGCGTAGCATCAGCCTTTCGAAAGGCTGTGTATGTCCCAGTGTTTCGGAGTCTGTACCATAAATGGCAGGAGTTGTCACCAGTGTACCATCGCTGGTGATACTTGCATTGCTGTTCATGTAACGATACTCTTTATTGGTGGTTTCATTCATTCCTCCGATATTATCGAAAGAGACGGATGCTTCGGCTGCCAGTCCTTTGGTCAACGCACTTAAATCCTGACGGATGCTCAGGTCGGCGAGTAGTGTTCCGTATACGTTACGGATGTGTCCGTAGTCTTTCAACAGAGCTACCGGATTACCGGTTCCGTACACAGAACTACCTCCATAAATGCCATTCTCATAGCGAATGGGGAATGCAGCGGATGGAATGCCATAGATTTTGTTGAAAATAGCGCTGCGTCCATAGCGGGTACCTCTGAATTCTTTCAGTCTGCCTACAATGCCGGCTTTCAGCAATGTGCTTTCTGTCACTTTTACGTCCAGATTGGTACGTACGGTCAGACGTGTGTCTGTAGGTGTAGTGTCGAAACGTGTATCTTCCGTGTTTTTCTTCAACATGGAGCGATCCCGGTAATAGTCAACTACCGTGTAAAAACGGAACTTGTCACTACCTCCGCTGAAAGACATTTTCAGGTTGTGGGTCAATCCTGTGTTGTTCAGCGTTTCATTCCACCAGTCTACATTCGGATAATCATACGGATAGATTCCTGTCCGGAAAGCATCCAGTTCCTGCGCATTGTAGCGTGCAGGCAGACCGTCTCCGCTTAATGCGGTGTTAAGAGCGTTCGCATACGTATAGGCATCTGCGAAGTCCGGAGAACGGAATTGGGTATTGACACCGAAATTATAGTCCACATTTACCTTCAGACCATTGCTTATTCCACGTTTAGTCGTGATCAGTACCACTCCGTTCGCACCACGCATACCATAAAGAGCAGCTGCCGCCGCATCTTTCAGAACGTAGCATGATTCGATTTCCATTGAAGTGATGTCACTGATATCACGTGGGAAACCATCAATTAATACTAGCGGGGCATTTCCATGTATAGAGAGGGTGGATACGTTATCGGCTGACGAGCCTGTACCCTGATATACATTCAGACCTGCCACTTTTCCATACAAAGCTTTGCTGATATCTATGTACGGGGATTTTTCGAATGCGGAAGCATTGACTCCGTTGATAGAGTAACTGCTGGTCCGGGAAGATACGTTCATCTGGTAGCCGATGCTCAGTGTATCTGCCAGCTGCATTTCCGAAGCAGCTTTCGATGTCTGTGCATTCAGGGATACCGAACTTCCCAGGAGCAGAGTGATTAATATATAATTTATTTTATTCATTGTTCAAACGATATTAGTTAACGTGTCATTTACCAGCCCGGGTTTTGGGTCATTCCATATTGCTTGTTGATTTCCTCCTGAGGAATCGGAGCCAGATACCACTTGGTATTCCAGTTGGTAGCCCAGTAATGGTCTCCCAGTTCGATCTTCTCGAAGGTGAACTCAGTCGGATTGTTCAAGTCGTTACCTCTGCTTCTGAGTCCGTACAACTTCTTCTTGAAGTCGCTCTGACGGTCTCTGCGAACGAGGTCGAACCAGCGTACTTCTTCAAATCCTAATTCGAGTGCTCTTTCTCTCAGTACGGCTTCGAGGAACTGATCGTGATTCATTGTCTTGGAAAGTTCCGGCAGACCTACTCTCTTTCGTACGTCGTTTACCATTTTGTAAGCCTCGTCGGTAGGGCGTCCGTTGACTTCGTTGAGTACTTCCGCATATCCCAGCATGATTTCCGCCAGACGGGTGTGTGACCATTGTACCGGACCTTCGCGATCGTTGTTTTCCTGTAAGATGTACTTCATGATCAGGAATCCGCTACCGTCTTTGTAGTCGGCATGGTTGATATAAACAGGAGCTGTTGTTCCGTTGCAGTAGGTGTCTCCAGGACAAGCTACATTTTCATACAGACGTGGGTCGCGGGTGGGCACCATTTCGCCTTTTGTAAAGAACGGTTGCTTGGAGGGGGATTTCCAGTCGAAATTTGCCGGAAAATCAGTTCCGTCTTCCCACGGAAACATATCTACATAGTTCAATGTAGGGCCGCTGTAATAACGTTGGCCGATAAAGCTGCTGTGAACATCGGAGCCATATCCTTGACGGGTAGAGATTAATATTTCTGTTCCGCCGCGGTTGTAGTATGCTTTGCGGTATGCCAGACGTCTTGCGCGGTGAGTCGCTTCTGTAGGTTGAATCAGTTCATATTCCCCCTGTTTCTGTACTTCTGCGAAAAAGGCTTTGCCGGCTGCTTCCGCATCTTTCCAGCGTTGGTCGCTGTAGTTGCCGTAACAGGTATATTCGTCTGCTTTCGGATGCCATTTGGTGTTTGAGTTGAAAGTCGGACTGGCTGCCCATTGCAAGACCTTGAACTTTAATGCCATCGCTCCTGCCTTGGTCATACGTCCGTCATCTTCGGCTTTCTGCTTCCATTTCAGCTCTGAGCCGATGGCTTCATCGAGCAATCCTACGATCTTCTCTACCGTTTCGGCAAAAGTGATACGGGGGAAATTCATTGTCTCGTTTACGTCTACATAGTGGTCCAGCCATGTCACACCGCCTACATATCTCAGCATTTCGAAATAGCAGAGGGAGATCAAAACTTTGGCTTCCGCGATCCGTTCACTTTTCTCGCTGGCTGTCATGTCGGGCACTTTCTCTACGTTCTCGATATATAACCAAGCGTAACGGATGGTGGTCCAGTCGGACTTGCTTCCATAACGGTAAGCGGAATTCTTTGGGACGTTGTTGGCACTGAGTGCTCCGTTGTAATAGAGCTTGACAGGCCCATCACTGATATTGTCACGGAAACTGTAACACAAGTCTGTGATTGATTCAAGGATGTTCACACCCAATTTGTAGTCAGAGCCGGTCGGTAGCCCATAAGGTAATCCGGTATATGCTTTGGTCAGCACCTTTTCGGCATTTATTTTCGAAGAGAACATTTCTTCGGTAGTCGCTCCGGAACTCTCAGGCTGGTCGCCCAGAAATTTATCCCCGAAGCTGATTTCAGAACAGGAGGAGGCTATCAGTACGCAACCTAATGCTATTCCGAGTCCTTTTATTATTCTATTCATACAGTCGTTTTTTAGAAGTTAAGATTTAAACCGAAGCTATATACTTTGATCAGCGGATAATCTCCGAATCGGTTAGGATCACTTTCCGGATCAAGATATTTAAGCGGTGAGAAGGTCAGCAGGTTGTAGCCGCTGAAGTTTAATCCGAGTGAGCTGAGACCCAGTTTCTTCAGGAATTTCTTTCCGGTGATGGTATAACCGAAGCTCAGACTTTTCAAACGGAGATAGGAAGCATCCACTAGCCAAAGAGTAGAGGGCTCGGAGTTCCAGCTTTCCGATTCTTCCGACGGACGTGGATAAACAGCTCCCAGTTGGTTTTCCGGGGTCCAGCAACCATCGTAGAAGTAAGTCAGCAAACCACGCTTTCCGGCATTCGTATAAGGGATGCGGTATTCGATGTCATACATTCTGTTAACGTTCTTGGAACCTACCCATTGCATGGTGAAGTTGAATCCTTTCCAGTCGAATCCCATGTTCATGCCGAAAACGTATTCCGGACGGGTAGCATAACCTGCTACGCTCTTGTCATTACCGTCCACGATGTGGTCTCCGTTGAGGTCGGCGTACATGGCGTCACCCGGATACACCTTCTGATAAGGCTGAGGCAGTTCCGGCTTTAAGGTCAGTTCGCCGTCGGCTCCGGTGATGAAGTCGCTGTACTGATAGAGACGGATGTAGTTGTATACTCCGGTCTGGCGTCCGGTAGAGCCACCGGTCTGGTTCATATAAGAGAATTGCTTGGGCACTTCGTCCATATAGAGGATTTTGTTGCGTGCGAAAGAGACGTTGGCATCCACATAATAATTGAAGTCTTTTCCGATTTTATCGCGCCAGCCGAGAGAAACTTCGTAACCGTGGTTGTCTACCTTACCAATGTTCAGGTTAGGCAGTGCAGTTGCGATGATGCTTGGGGTCGATTCCGGAGAGATCAGAATGCCTGTGCGGTGTTCGATAAAGTAGTCGAAGGTAGCGGACAGGCGGCTGTTGAAGAATTTAAGATCGATACCGTAGTTCTGCTTGTCGGCTGTTTCCCAGGTTACTGCCGGGTTACCCATACGTGAGATGGCTGCTGCCGATTGGGAAATCGGATTGTCCACACCGAAGCTGTAACTGCCCGATGATCCCCATACGGCAGGCATGTACATAAAGCGTGAGTCCACTCCTTTGTCGTTACCTACACGTCCCCAGGATGCTCTGAGTTTCAGGTAGTCTACGATTTTCTGGTTTTCCATAAACTTCTCGGCAGTTGCGATCCATCCGGCAGAGAAGGAAGGGAATACACCGAAACGTGTGCTGCCCGGAGCAAAGTTTTCCGAACCGTTGTAGCCGACGTTTACGTCGAGCAGATATTTACTTTGATAGGCATAAGTAGCACGTCCTACCAGTCCTACGTAGTTACGGGGCAGATAAGTGTAGCTGTCCGGATAATAGTTACGCGACTGATTGTAAAGGAACAGACCGGATATTCTGTGGTCGCCGAATGTACGGTCATAGTTGATACGTCCTTCCAGATACCAGTTCTGTCCGCGTCCGCTGCTTTCCGAGTAAGTGAGCGGAGTATCGCTGCCGCTGGGTACATAGATAAGTGATTTATCGTAGTCGGGATCGGTCTGTGACATCGTACCGTTGGTGTCAAAGTATGATTTATAGTACACGGTCTGCGCTTCGATGGCGCCTCCCGTACGTACTTTTTCCAGTTTGAATTTATTGTCATAAGCACCTTTCACGGAAACGCTCAGTCCCGGAGTGATAAAGTCCAGTTTCTGTGTGATGTCCAAATCCAGATTCAATGTCGTGTCATACGTTTGATTGTAACCTTGTCCGTAGAATACGAACATACCGTCACGCATCACTTCTCCCAGCGGAACCATATCTTTAGGAATCAGTGTACGTACTCCGTTGATAAATCCCGGTCCGGCAAACGGATGTGACCAGATCTGTGCGATTACCCAGGGGTTTTGGTCTTCTCCTGTACCCGAAACGACGCTGCGCGGTTCCTGTATCTTACCTAAAACACCACCGACACCGAGTTTCATCGAAGTGGTCTTGGTCAGATTGGCATCGATATTGGCGCGGTAGTTATAGCGGTTGTAACGATAGTTATTGTCGTACATTTGTCCGGGAAGTTCTTTCAGAAGTCCGTTCTGATAAGTATAACCTACTGAGATGAAGTATCGTACATTATCACTACCGCCGGAGATGTTTAGGTTGTTCTGGCTTTGAAGATAGATATTATTAAAAATATACTTCTTCCAGTCCATACTGGGATACATGATGGGGTCTGAGCCGGTACGATAGGCTTCTACCTGTTCCGGAGTGAAGTATAACTTAGGATTCGTAACGTGGTCCATCTCCTGCTTCATATTCCAGAAGCGTGCGAACTCGTAACTTCCGGTCTGCTCTACCAGTGAGATGGGCTGTTGCAGACCCAGTTTGGTGCTGGCGGAAATCTGCGTTTTGCCAGCTTTACCTCTTCGGGTGGTGATCAGTACTACGCCATTAGCACCTCTTACTCCGAATACAGCGGTGGAAGAGGCGTCTTTCAATACGGAGATACTTTCGATTTCGTTCGGGTCGATTTGTGAAAACTCACGTTCTATTCCGTCTACCAAGACCAGTGGCTTGGATTGTGAATCGTTTAATGAACCGACACCGCGTACATAGATGGCAGCGGCATCCTTACCAGGCTGTCCAGTAGTCTGTACGGAAGATACACCCGGCAGTGCTCCTGCAAGGAGGTTCGTGATACTTGTTGCCGGAGATTTGATCAGTTCTTTGTTGTCGATGGAGGAGACGGCACTGGTAAGCATGCGCTTGTCCTGATTACCGTAGGCGATAGCTACAATTTCCACTTCACCGAGGTTCTGTGCATCTTCTTTTAAGGAAACATTGATGATTGTTCTGTCTCCGACCACGATCTCCTGGGTTACATACCCGATAAAGGAAATGTTCAATACGGATTTTTTGCTTGGGGCGACGATCGTAAAGTTACCGTCAAAGTCTGTGATTGTCCCAATACTCGTGCCTTTCACAGTCACATTAGCTCCGGGAACGCCTTCTTTGAGTGTTTCATCCGTTACTCTACCCTTAATTGTGATACCTTCCGGGGGCAAGGCATACATCAACGGTATGAATAAAAGAAACGTAACAAGAAAGCAGAATCTTAAATTGAGCGCGTTTCTCATACTGTTTAATTTGATAGGTTAATAATATATTTAGTTTATAGTTAGGTCAACCGGATTGGGGGTGACTTTTATTCTCTTTATTCTCTCTTCAGTTTCTAAATATATCCTTTGCTTATGTGCAATAAGGTTAACTTCATTTATCTTTTAATGATGATGCAAAATTAGGGACGATGTGAAAAATGGACGTGCAATATTCACCAAATTAGGTGCACAAATAGCTAGAAACACTATCTGTAACAAATGGGTAGACCTTGATACAAAATTATAGACGGAATGGAAAAGGAGGATTTGTAAGGAACAATGAAAAAGCCCATCCTGTTATGTTGCACATAGGCAATAACAGGATGGGCATCTGATTGGTTCTTCTCTTTGGAGAATATGTCTTGTCTAGAAGCTGAAACTTAATCCTCCCAGAAAGTTAAGACCTTCTGTAGGATAGCCCAGATAATACTGGTATTTCTTATTGAGGATATTATTAATCCGGGCATACACGGATACTCCTTTGAACACATTATAGCTGGCTCCGGCATGCAGGTCGCTGACTGCTGCGGCTTTAATGCCTTCTACCTTTGTGCGTCCGATATAATCGTAACCGAGATTGATATTCAGTTCTGTGATCGGGCGGAAGTCTGCGCTGAAATTAATTTCGCAGGCAGGCTTCATATACAGGCTGTATTTTTCTTTCGCATCCCAGTTGCGGTAAGTTCCAGCAGCGGACAATGCAATGAGGTCTTTATATTCATAGCTGATCTTCATACCGGCGTAGAAGTTGTTGGCATTGCTGAATTCCAGATTCAGATATTGATGTGCTGTGACCGGAGAGGAGGAATTCCCTTCCTGACCATCACCGGCGAGTGAGGGATCATAGTTGACAAATGTTTCTTCCTGCACCTCAAAGAAATCGTCTTTCAAATCCTGATAACCGCCATACAGATTGATCCATAATCCGGGATAAGGACTCGCTTTAAATCCTATCGCTGCATTCAGCTGTTCGTATGTATCAAGAATAGGGGCTGCCGGCAAGGCATAAGGACAGATCGTTTCCAGTCTGCGGAAATCGTTGACCAGCTTGCCTCCGGTAGCTTGCGCATAGAGTACGTAGCTGTCGGAAAAGATATACTGTGCTGTTATATCCGGAGACACGCGGAATGATTTACCGCTGCCGAATGAGAGATCCACATTGGCTCCTGCACGCAGATTCCAGCTGTCGCTGTTGAGTTTATAATACGGATTCAGTGCCAGAGCGGTACGGTTCTCGTATACCTGGAGGTCGTCAGCAAGTTTCAGGTCTTTATTGTAGATGAGATTACGCATGTCCAATCCGATGTTGATGCTCTGTTCGTCGCTGATAGCACCGCTGATCAATCCTTTGGTATGCACTTGTGTTTCTCCGACTTTGTCATTGAAAAAGAAAGTGTTATTGTTCTGACGGTTGTACATCATCAGGTTGGTTTCCGCCTCGAACTGTATGGGATAATTTTCATCTGTCGATTTTACTCCCAGATGGAAGTCTCCTGAAGTAAACTTCTGCTTGCCGGGTTGAACCGGAGAAAGGTTGAAATTGCTGAGCCCGAAATTAGCAGCGATGTTGAAATCTACCTTGTTGAACTGGTGGATATAATCGATATTCGCGCGGGTACGGTAATAATAAGCATTCCATTTCGTGTCTGCTTCCGGCATAGTCAGTTTGCCATCCATTCCGTCCATCTGAAAGCGGACGTTCAGTTTGTCCCTGTCCGACAGACGGAACAGGTAATTGGCAAGGAGATCCAGATTACCGTAGTTTCCATATCCAGCGCGTATATATCCGGGCTTGCTGCCGGGCTGCACTTCCGTTCCTACATAGGGACGCATCAGGTCGGCAGGAATAGAGGTAGCTGGGAAGAAAGTAGTGGCATATTCCACTTCTTTTTTGCTGACGGTAGGTTCTTCCACTTTGGGCAGCACATTCACTTTGGAAGCATCCAAAATGTCCGGATTATATTCCTGTTCTACGACGACCGTGCGGTTCATGGTCGTATCTTTCGGCTGAGTATTCTGTGCCTGAAGGTTGGACTGCATCAGAAATGCCAGTGTAAATCCTCCTGCTATATAAAGAGTTCGTTTCATACTTTTCATCTTTACTTGTTTAGTTTCTTTAGTCTGTCTTCAATCATGCTCTCGATATCGTCATTGCCCTGGTAGTTCTGTTGCAGGCTCAGCAGATACTGGCGTGCGTCGAGGTCTTTACCCATAGCGACATATACGTCCGACAGGAGGACAAAGCTGCGTGCCAGCCAATAAGCGTGTGGCGTACTCTGTTCGATGTAGTTGAGCAGCTCTTTTTCTGCTGCCGCATATTCTTTGGCATCGTAAAGTGCTTGGGCAACTTGGTATTTAGCTTCGGCACCATAAGAATTGCGGGTATCCTTGGCCAATTCGCGGAAATCATCCAATGCTTTCTTGTCCGCTTTCTGATTCTTATAAGCCTTCGCACGATAATAAAGAGCTTCGTTCTTCAGTTCTGGACTAAGCTTGGCTTCAGCCAGCACCTCGGTTGCTGCATGAATTGTTTCCACATCGTCTCTCAGCAGGAAGGCACAGCGCAGGATGCCGGTTTCGGCAAGCTGGCGGCGTTCTACATTGGTCGCTTTTTCTTTCAGCATCTTGTAGCTTGTCAGAGCTTCTGCCATCTGTTGCTGGTTGAACTGTACTTCCGCACGCATGATCAGCGCTTCTTCTGCAAATGGATTGTTCGGATATTCAAGCAATTTTCCGGAGTGGAGGAGCACCATATCATAATTCTTCTGCTCGTTTCCAATCTGGCAGAGATAATAATGTGCATTCAGGCTAAATGCTCCTTCCGGGAAGGTTTGCAGATATTTATTAAGGCTGCTCTTGGCTTCTTCTGTTCTGCCACGTGCATAAATCTTTTCAGCAGCAGCATAGGTCAGAGAATCCTGCTCGCTGGCATCAAAACGGATATGTCCCGGCATCGCATTGGCTAAGGCAGCAAATTCGTCGATGCGGTTCAAATCTACATAGATAGATTTCATATCGCGCATTGCCAGGCGGGCTTCTTCACTGCCCGGATACTTTTCAATTACTTGTTTATATGCATTGATTGCCTGATCGAAGTTACCGTTCTGATAGTACAGCAAACCGATTTCGGCTGCGGCTTTCCGGCTGACAGGGCTTTCGGGATATTTCTCCAGCATTTCCTTGAAGGAGGTAATAGCCTGGCTGTTGTTGTCCATCAATACATAAGAACGGCCTTTCTCGTAAATGGCGTTCACTGCATACGGAGAAGAAGGATATTTGCCCACCAGTCTGTTCAGAAGAGTGATCTTGCCGGTATAGTCTTTCTGCAAACCGGATACGAGTGCCAACTGATAGAATGAATAATCTCCGGAAGGAGTATTCATTTGTTCGGCTTGCGAATAATAATGTTTGGCTTCTTCGAAGTTGCGCACATTCAAGTGGCAGTCTCCGATACGGTTGTAGGCATCTGCAAGTGCTGTTCTGTTCTCTCCTTTTTCCAGCTGGATATATTTTTGGAAGTAATTACTTGCCTGTGTGTAGTCCTTACGGTGGAAGGCAATGTATCCTAAGTTGTAGTTGGCGAGTGCATACATTTCATTATTAGGCTGCGTGGTCAGTTGCAGGTAAGCGTTGAAATCGCGGGCGGCTTCCATCATTCGGTTGAGGCGGTAGTAAGATTCTCCACACCAGTAGTAAGCGTCCGCTTTGGTCTGGCGGTTGTACTGTCCGATGGCAATAGACTGGTTCAGATATTGGAGAGCCTGCTCGAAGTTGGCATTGGCAAATGACTGTGTGCCCAGCTGAAAGAGAATCTTTTGTTTGGCTTCCATGATCTGTGCACTTGGTTTTGCTATTCGTTCGATAGACTTCAAGGCAGCTTCGTAGCTGCGGGTATTCATATAAACTTCTACCAGATAGTTACTTACTTTCTCGGCATACGGAGATGTCGGGAATTCATTGAGGAATTTCTCAAAGGCGGTTACCGACTCACCGAAAGCTGAATAGGAAGTTTCGTGCAGGCAAAGTGCGTAGTTATAAGCAGCCTGTTCCTTAATCTGGAGATTGGCACTGGAAGCGGCGGCCTGTTCGAAAGCCATACGTGCCTTGTTTTTTTCTGCCAGCTGTAGGTATGAAAGTCCCATGTGCAGGTAAGCATTCTGTGTCAGTGCATCGTTGGTCGTAGTCACTTGTCCCAGCATTTCTGCTGCTTTGGAGTAGACTTTGGTTTGGTAATAGGAGAGGCCCAGCATATATAGCGCATCACGGCGGGGAGCGGAGTGGTCTCTGTCCAGATAGCCGGTGAATGCTTCTACTGCCTGATGATATTGGCCGAAGTGGTAGTAAGCATCTCCCAGAATACGGTACATTTCGGCGGCATGTTCGTTGTTAGGATAGGCCGACAGGTAATTCTGTGCTACAATCTGTGCCTTATCGTAGTTCTTCTTGATGGCATAAATCTCTGCTATATAATAAGGTACGAGTGCTTTGTATTTGGGATCGTCCTGCAAGGGGAGGAAATCTTTCAATGCCTCGTCATAACGTTTCTGAGTGTAACGGATGTAAGCAAGATAGTAGCTGCAATCCTTTGCATATTTGGGACTGCTGGCACGCAATGTTTCAAACCAGATGGCGGCTTCTTTCAGATTATCGGTCTTCATGTAGCAGGTTGCCAGTTGGTAGGTGCGGTCGTCACGTTCTTCATTACCCAACAGATCGAGGCGGGTAGAGTTGAAGAGAGCTAATGCCTCATCATATTTCCCTTCGTAGAAATAACAGGAGGCCAACAACGAATAGATGCGGTTGGCATAAGGAGTATCGGGATAACGTTCGAGGTACTTACGTAGTAACTCGATGCGGTTTTTGTCTTTCAGTTCATAAGCCGAACTGACTAACATAT
>OLIT01001460.1_pt1 | contig 20384 bp, 25 predicted proteins | sample 1601341 | NCBI WGS metagenome assembly OLIT01 (sample SAMEA2452121, study PRJEB22498) | human gut metagenome | biome: human feces; feature: human gut; material: feces | place: Australia | collected 2012
ATAGGTATTTGATGTGGTCTTGTCTGCTCCTGCTGTCGCACCTGCCACCCACGCACAAGCCTGTGCATTGGTAAGCTCCTGACCGTCTACTGCATAGGAGTTTGTCACATTGATAATTCCTTCGTAGTCAGATTCGGCATCTGGAAGTACTGCCTGCACAGTCTTTCCACACTGTTCACGAAGATATTTAATCTTTGTGATTACCGCAGTCTTCTGTGAGGACTCGTCTTTAGGGAATGCCATTGTATTCCACTTGATCTTCTCGGAAGCATCCAAAAATGCTGTGATATCGGTGTTCTGCACAGCTCCGTCCGTTCCGCTTTCAAGATTTGTGGATGCAAATGCAGTAAGGTTTGCGGATGTGGATGTTGCTGAAAACACAACATACTTACCAGAGTTTACCGCAATCAGATCAGCGATTGTGGTAAGCCCTGTGTACTCCTCCACCTTGTCTGCACCAAGATATACCCTCACTGCGAAAGTAGAAGCTCCTGCCTCTGCCACGCATGCAACAGCAATATCATTTCCTCTGGTACCGCCATATGCGGCCGTAATGGTCATTCCTCCTGCTGTCTTCGTTGCCTTGTCTCCATTGTTGATAATGTAAACAATAACGGTAACAGCATTCTTGAATGCCTCTCTGATTAGCAGCATAAAGTCGTTTGTGTCATAGATACTGTGTCCAAGCTTTGCCACCTCCGCATCCGGAGACGCAGAGGTCAATTTCAGAATCCCCTTGTCAGGTCCCCATCCAAGCCCGATCAATGGAATGAGTGCGGTACCTCTTGTGGATCCGTTAGGGCTCTGCTGACGTTTTGACTTGAAGTTAATATAATCTCCAGGTCTTTTCTTTGAAACATTTACTTCAAAAGTTCCACCAGCCATGATTTACTATACCTCCTTTTCTAACCATGCTTTAATGTGTTCATGTACTTCCTGGATGGAATACTCACCATCCGGAAGATCTGCAGTTGCTCCTGCAAAAGTGCTTGATGTCACATGAAACAGCTTCATGCAACTCTTTCTGATCTCATCTAAGGAGAACTTCTTTTCTTCCATAACTTTCTCTGCAGTCGGCTGTTCCATAACCTTTTTATCTGCATCTGACTGTCTTCTACTCGGCATTTTGACCTCCTTCTATTTGCTCAGCAATAGGAGTGCCATTGAAATAGAACTCCCTTGCCAGTGTTGCTGCTTTCTCGTTAAATCTCGTGTATCGCTTCCATGAAATCTCAATCTGCCACACACCCTCGTCCGCCTTGGTCGCTTCCATGCTGTCTATTCGGAAGTTATTTCCTGTCCGTTTTCCTTTTTCATCTACCAGCGGCACTTTATAGCGATTCCCGCTTATTGCATGTACTATCTGCGAGCACTTTCCTCCTGCGGAAACATTGTCAATGTCCATCACCTTCGCATATAAGGTAAATGTCGTAGCGTATGTGTTTGTTGAGAAATCCCCGCTTTTCTGGTGCGGAGAAGGATAAAATACACAAGGGATTTCCATATCCTCTGGCACTTCATCAAAATATGCCGGCAGGTTCAGAATGCCGGCAACAAAGTAGTAAAGAGCCGCAATCTCAAATTCCAGCATTTCCTCACCTTCCTACATAAAAAATTGTTGTAACCATTGTTCCATCTTCTGTTCCATGAGCCCAGGAAGCATATCCTCAATACAGCGGACTGCGTCTCCCCAGTAATGTGAGCCTTCAATCCATTTCTGCTTCAAAAGCATTCCTGTCTTAGCTCCCGGCTCATAGATGAAATGCTCTCCCTGCCAGTATCCCGGAACAAACCTGGTATTTACCCCTTTGGGGTTCAGCCAGTGACCTTTATCCGCATACTCTGCGTATTTCACATTGGTGCCGACTTCTATAGTCATGCTTCCCTCATTCAGCACAAAAACGTTATCCTGCTCCCCTTTTGAGAAGCTATTCAGAAGCAGTCTGGTGTCAACTGTCTGTTTCCGGATGATCTCGTCCTGCACAATTCTGAGGAATTCATACCCTAATCCTTCCATGAAGTTGACCAATTCCTTCTTGAATTCTCCCTGAGCTGCTTTATCCAGTTTTCCAACAAATCCTTTCAGATCTGAAGTGTCAATCTTTACATAAGTTGTAGCCACTATAATGCCCCTTTCACAGTTCCTTTCCGCTGAATATTTACCATAATGTGATGGTCTCTAATGTTGTGAGGCATTTCCGCTGTATATGCCAGTCCGGTATTCTTATCAACAACCTTGTCATTGACACGAACGTCCGTACCTGCCGGAAGCTGTAATTTCCCAGAGTATATGAATTCGTTCGCTGATTCCGTCTGAGTAAGTTCTGCATTAGCATTCACATTGAAATGACACGCTACATCTTCAACGTCTGGAACCTTCGGATATGAGAAACCTGTCTGCTTGATTGCAAACCCCATATCCTTTTCCCCTCTTACCATGTGATAAATATCACATCTGTGGTCCAGTAAATCCTCAAATGCCATAAGCACCTCCTATAACTTTCTCAGTTTCATCGTTACCTTGCCGTTATCCGGCTGGATGATGTAATCATCTAACATCAGAGCCAGCCCTAGATTTTCGGCAATGTCTGAATCATTGTCCATGGTGTAGGAGTAATCATCAAAGGTCTCAGAGCTTTTCGCTCCCTCCTTCTGTGTAATTGCCTGCTTGGCATAAGCTTCAGCCAATAAAATAACTGCCATTCGGACATCCTGTGGCAGCTCTTTTTCGTACTCTTCTGTATCAAATCTGTTATGCGTATGGTAAATAACATATCTTTCTGCTCTAGCTATATCATAGGCAAGTCGAACATCAGACCTTGCCGCCACCTTGGCAGATTCAGAATACTCTTTTACCTCCGCAGGCTGTACCCAAGGTCTCTGCATGTGTTCCTCCTACTCTAATCCAAGCTTAGAAAAATCCACAAGTCCGAGAGCGCCATTGATACGTTCAACGTACTCGTCATGCTTGCTGCATCCTTCAAGGCTGATATTCTTCTCTTCGGCCAGAGCTAAAAGGTCGGCATTACGCATCTGGGATACCTTGCTTGCTGTCAGTCCGTCCTCAACTCCTGCTCCTGCGCCAGCTCCATTCTCCGGAGCTTTCGGCTCCTCGTCTTCTTCTCCTGTTCCCGGATTATCGGTATCAGATTCATCCGCAGGATTATCAATCACTGGCTGTTCATCAAATCTGCCGGTAGCAAGAAGCTGTTCTGCCAGTCCGTCCTCAACTTCAAAAGGCTCCCCCTTTACACAAGAGAAGCCTCTGATAGAGTAAGAAAGCCCGGTATTAAGTGATAATCTTTTCATAGGGCACCTCCTTAACCAAGAGAAGGTAAGCCAGTAATAATCGCAGTAGCGTCAAGCTCTTCAATGATCGGATCGTAATCAAGGTGGCATACATAGAATCTCTTATCCTGCATGATTGCCTCTTTACCCTCAACGGTCTTTCTAATCTTCATGTCGTAGGTATTTACAACGACAAGGTTTTTCGGATCCGCAAGGATAATCTTATCATCGCTGATAGACGGGCATTCCACAGTAGGAATACGAGCCGGCTTAGTGTAAACATTCTCCGGAACAGCTCCGCCTTTGCCGATTACCTGATTCATCAGATAAAGTTCCCACTCCTGTGCTCTCTTAGGAGACATGAGCCAACGGAGCTTGCCATTGTTGTACTTGTTCGGAAGCTTCTGAAGTGTCTTGTAGAAGATGTCCAGTTTCATGGTATCTTCACCAGATGCATCATATACGTGACCTCCGTTACTAATCTGGTTAATCCATCCTTCATTGAGTTTCAGGAAATTTGCATCTGCGGCAGTTCCAACCTTGATTACTTCGGAAGCATTCCATGCACCAGCACTGTGTGCTGTGATAAACATATACAGCATCTCGTCTTTGGTTACATAATCCCCGATAGCGAATGTATCTGAGTTGTTAAATGCCTTCGCCTTGGATGCTCTCTCATCTCCATTGAGATACAGATCCTCAAGGTCAACACCGAGCTGTGTAGTCATGAGATTTGTAATGATTGCCTCTAACTGCTGACCTTCAATATTCTCACGGAGGGTTTCCTCGGTGATCTCCCATGGTAAACGAACAGCCTTGCAGGCATACTCGATCACGTTGGTGTTTACACCAGCTCTGTAGCCATCATCTGTATTCTCGACCTTGCCACGAAGAATTCTGGATGCGATACCGATTTTATCGATCTCACCGCTTTTTGATGTTCTCATGACGTGTCTTACCAGAGGTCCGAGGTTGGTTGCTTCGAATGTCTGCTGAATAAATTTTCTTGCCTGCTCCGGCTGTAACAGTCCATGAGTAAGGCTGCCGGTCTGAATTGCGGTACCGGCTTTGTTAATGATCTGCTGATTTGTAGGCATAATATTTTTTCCTCCTTCTTTTTTAGCTTAGAACATGCCTGTCATGTAGTGCGGTTCTGCTTCCTGCTTCTCAACAGTGCCAGCGGCAGAATTGAGGTTGCCCGGAAGTGCTCTGCTCTTCAAGAGCGGCTCGATTGCCTTTGTAACAGGCTCCATGGCCTTGGAAACTGCCTCACCCACCATCTTAGCTACATCGTCTGCATTTACATCAGACTCAGGTTCTGCATGTGTGCCTTCTCCTTCGCCGCCCTCGCCCTTTGTGATAGCTTCGAGCTGTTTTGTGATAGGTTCCATGGCTTTTGCCACTGCATCCCCTACCATCTGCTGAACTTCTTCTCGCTTCATTTCGTCGTCCTCCTTTTTGACGTTATTTTTTGCTACTGTGTTTCCACCTTCGCCCTCTGAATTATCAGTGAACTCAGACAAAAATGAACCCAGCGTATCATAAATGCCTTTAAGGGCACTTAGATTCTTGGTACTGATACTCTTTCCTGCTTTTTCAACAGGCGCAGGAGCTTCCTTTGCCGCCTTCTCCAATGACTTAACAATACTGCCATCACTCGTAAGAAGCTGCGTGACAATATCATTGAAATCTGTGAGAGCGTCTTTGATGGTCTCCTCGTCAGAGTTATATCCCCATTCCCAGGAGCCAGTATCGGGATTGTAGAAATTGCCTTCCAGGCAGCTTCTAAGCGCATACCATGCAGAGTAGAAGTTATCCTCTTTCACACGTCGTTTGAAATTGTTCTTCACAGCACCTTTCTCAACGACATCGAAGCCCATAGCCTTTGCAAGCTTTCTAAAAAGCCCTTTCGGCTCTTCCTGCTTCTCTACCGGAAGTTCTACATCTTCCTCAGAGTAGACACCAACACCACCCATAGAGAATCCTGTGATATCCCCTTTCTGAATGGAATCCCATACATCAGAGTCCGTAATCTCCATGGTCATGAGCCATGTGCCTTTCTTGATCGTTTCTCCTTCAATCTCCATATCGCATTTTGCAACATAGGATTCGACCACCTCTGCTCCGTCACACTTCTTGAAGCAGTGCTGAAGGTCTACCTGATTGCCGTTCTTGGCGAACCAATAAGCAGCCTTGGTAATCTCCTCCTCCGTCATGTAATTGCCCTGTGTATCCTCTACCATGGGCTCATACACGATACCGGTCACAAAGTGGCTGTCTGCGTCTGCCTTCAAAATTCGTCCAAACGTGGCGAAATTTGCGGCACCGTCCTCTGATTTAGTAATCAGGAACTGCTTTTTATTCGCAGCCTTGTCAACCAACGATACGAAGCTGATTTTTGCATCTGTAATTGCGTATGCTTTCGCAATCTTAGGCATACTCTCAAACCTCCTTCTGGTCTATTTACTGTTTAACGGACAGCTCCGAGATAATAGGATCACCTCCTTCCACATAGCAAGTAGCGGAAAATGTACAATATTTGCATCGGGTACGAATACATTTGCTTGTAACTCACAATGCCACCTCCCTTCTGAAAAAAGGCAATAAAAAAAGCACCCTCTCGGATGCTAATTTCGCAATAATTAATCTGTATTAAATCTTTCCTCAGATTCTCGTTTGTCAACCTCGGCAAACTCATCAAAGATTTTCTGTTCCTCTTCCGTAAGCTCACACGTCGGCACCAAGGTACCAGATTCATCATATTCAATTTTTCCTGCAAGTTCCGAAGGATAAATTAACATATTATTCACTAGTCCTTTCCTTAAACAGCTTCTTGACCGTTTTCTCCAACTTAGTGTTCTTTGTTGAAGATACGGCTTCTGCAACAAATTCATCTGGACGTTTTGCTGCGTATATACCTAACTTCTGCTTAATTATACTACGATCAACCTTTAAATTGCAAGCACTCATAGCATCTTCCATAATGGATTTACAGAACGCATCTCCATCAATGGCTTTCCATGCATCGTCCAGATTGTCATACATACTTATGGTTTTCTTATATGTAACCATGTGAACCATCTCATGTTTTAGAATTCCATAAGCACCGGACTTCGGTGTCCAATTTCCTTCCTCAACCTGTGATTTTATCAGATTATTGATAACTTTCTGGTCCGCAAAATGAGAGCTTGATATTTTCAGAACTGTTTTTATCTCTGAACCCTTCTTGCTGATTGCAGCTCTGGCGGCATCTGTTCCAAGGTTATCAACAAAACGGATTTCGTCAATGAAGCCATTTAATTGCGGATATTCCTTGTAAAGTCTCTGCATAGCACGATTTACCCGATTAACAGCCTTAATGTCCTGTTTCGTATAATTCGTCTTCTTGACACCTAGGTGAGTTTTCGCCCACTTGTCTGCGGCTTTGGTGTTTGCCTGTGAAACAGATCTGCTCTGCGTTGCTTCATACGGAACAATTCCTGCTTTAGCTTTTTCTTTCTCGCTTTGCTCTTTCTCCCAGCTTCCATCGTCATTGTCAATGAATGCCTGCTGCATCTTCTTCCGTTCGTCAATAGACAATCCCAAGGTTTCCTGATTAACGATTCCCCTGTGAATACAATGGCAGTTTATGCTTTCGCCTGCCGGAAGGTTCGGATCACGAGGAAACATAGGATAATATGTGCCACCGTCCTTGCCCTGCATTTCAAAAGGCTGGTCTTTCGGCACCATCTGCCCGTCCATAGCAACATGGTTCGGGCGAGGCTTAATCTTATGTACCCCTGTGTGTCGCCACTCTTTCATATCAACAGCCGGGCTTTGCTGAATGGCTTCCTCTTTAGCTACACTGTGTGCCCTAAGTACCTCAGTTACAGCAACACGTTTCGCTTGGTAGTATTCCGTTCGCCAGCCTCCGCCCATAATCTTGCGTGTCAGCGTTGCAATATCATTCCCATTCGCTATCGTTTCCTGGATAAGGTCAGTGATCTGCTTATGGGTGTTTACTTTCATCAGATTGCCGAGCTGTTCGCTCCATGAGGCGAACCATTCAGATGTTCTCTGCCGTAAAGTGTCTACCACAAGCTCTCCATCTGATTCCTGTATATATACTGTTGCCAGCTTCGGGATGTTGAGCTCATACATCGCATTGGCTGCTTCGGTAACCTGTTCCGCTATGTCGTCTTCATCGATCATATCAGAGACATTCTCCTGTGCGGCATCCCAATCTCCATCTGCGGCTTTAAGAGCAGTGACAAGAGCAGTAGTCTGGGAATGAAGAATGTCGGCGATTTCCTCCTCTAAAGAGTTTATCTCCGACACTGTATCCTTCGGCTCTGCGTAGCCTTCCTCCTTCAGCTCGTCCTCAAGGTCTTCGTCAGCCTTTGCCAAGTATCTGTCTATAGCATCATAGATTGGATCAGCATGAGCGATAATTGCTTCCGCCACCATCTGGTAATACTTCGACTTGTCAGCCATATCAATCACCAGCTTTCTCTCGGTATGCTCCCAATGCGTTTCTGATTTCCTTCATAATTGGAACCAGCTCTGCATCATTCAGCTCTGCTTTCTTTATCTGTCCTTCAAGTATGGCAAGTTCTTCCTCGGTAACCGTTTTCTCATTGCCCTGTGGCTTTGTATTTTGACCTGCAGGCTCGTTTCCGGTCGTTTGCGGTTGTTCCCCTGCTCCCGCTCCTAAATTCGCCTGTAGCTGGCTCTGGGTGACTGTTCTGGAATATGCCAGAGGAACGTTTCCCCATTCTCCGTCATAGTCAGCACATCCATCTTTACCGAGGACTTCATAGGTGTACTCCTTGGCAAGGTTCGGTGTTAGTCCTCCGGCTCTCTCTGTGATATTGAGTATCTTCTGGATATCGTCCGGATTGGTTATATCCGGTTCATCAAACCTAGCTTCAACGTGCTTGAATCCATATCCATTCAGCAGCTTGTTGTTGATTACCCACGCAAGAGATGTTCTTTCCGGCTGGAATACCTGCTTTTCAGTAACCTCCATAGCTGTCTGTGCTGTAGATCTGTTAAAATCTGTCGTGTATCCGACATACAGATCTGGAAGCAGGAAAGCTGACTGTGTTTTCTTCCTGCCATTCTCCTGATACTCCTGGAACAATTCATCTTTCTGTAGGATTGAGGCAAGGTCTTTTATTTCGACCTCCGGTTGCTTCTGGTCTTGGAACGCTGCACCCGTCTCATTGTTCTCTGTTTCAAGAATCAGGAACGAATGCTGTCCCTTTTCCCCTTCGATCTCATTCATGTATGTTTGGAGCTTCGTGAATGCATCATCAGAGAGCGTTCCACCCTTAACCAGTATCATCAATGGTGTATGCCTGCCCTTGCGGAAGTATGCGTTATTCAGAATCTCTGCTCTCCTGTTTCCGTCAACAGTGAGTACCTGTCCTATCCACCGCACTTCTCCATAAGGCATACTGCCAAGTCTGAAATCAATTATCTCATTTGCCTGATCGTCAATATCGACCGGCTCCGTATCTTCCTCAGTGACATATTTTCCAGTTCTCTTATCCATAATTCGCGGATCTCCAAACTCCTTAAAGTAAACTGTCCTGCCGGCTACGTTCTGTCGGAACTTTCTGAACTTCTTCTTTCGCATCATTCTCTCGCCCTTATAGAAAAACTCTGTCTCGATATAAGGCTCTAACGGATATGTCATGTCGATTGACGGAGTATCAATGATAAACTCCAGCTGTACGACATTCCCTTTCATATCCCGGATAACCTCGCAATATGATATTCCGAATGTCTCTCTGTCCCGAATCACATTCTCGAAGACCTCCTTCGACATGCAGTCCATATTGAGCAGATCGATGACTCTCTCCATCGCATTCCATTCCGCCTGCATCTCTGTGGTTTCTTCCTCGTAGTCCTCGCGGTATCCAACGCTGATTCCAAAGCCTGCTATATTGCTCTTATATGCTCTTATGCACTGCGGAAGGATAGTGGAATTGTCTACCAGCTCCTTCAACCCTCTCATGTCGATAGGGTGCGTAATCCATTCAGATGCATTTACAGCATTTACCATGCTCAGCTGTTCGCTTTTATCTGACTTTTCAATCGGTTTCTGGCTTTCAACAAAAACCGTTGGTGTCTCCCCGAAGTTATCTGCCTTCACAATCTTGACACCAACCTGTCTGACCGGTTTTTCCTCAGACATTATTTTTTCCCTCCTTTCTTCTTGTACGTCATAGGCAAGCAGACAAGCAGTATGCAGTCGGCTTCATCTGGAGACGTAAGCCCTCTGTCCTTCATATCTTTCTTGCTTTCAACCTTCTGTTTTGAGTTACTTGTAAAAGAATACTTCCTACACGACAGCTGACCTATGAGGTCGTTATCATCAGGAAGCAGTATCTCCGGCTTATGCGGTCGCCCCTCTTCATCAAACGGAGCAATCAAGTCCTTAACCACACCCATCATGTACGTTGTGGAATCCACGTAATACCGATGGCTGATAGGCTGTCCGAAATTGACTGGAAGCAGGTGTGAATCCTGCCATACCGCAGGCTCTGTTCTGGCATAACTGCGAAGCTGGTCAACGACACCGCCGCCAACACCGCCATCATCCACTTTAATACCTATTGGACCAGTATATTTATATTTGCTCCTCAGCTGTTTATAAAGGATTGCTATATTACTGGCTGTCCATGTTGTGTCCTGCCCGTTGTACTTCTTGAATATCTTCACAACCTCATTGATGCGGAAGCCTATGCATGTCTTATCATCACCAAATCTGGCAACGTCACAGCCAATCTCAATCTTATCTATTAGTGACGGGTCCTGTGGATATTTCCGCCCTTTATCGTCTGTATATATGCCTAATGCCCTTGCTGTCCTCTCGGATATCTCCGTCTTACAACTCTGCTCTAACCATGAAATGGGGATGAATACATCATCTTCCTGCTGTGGAAACTCTCCATAAACACGAACACGAACAACATTGCTATCCGCTCCGTACTTCCGCTTCATGGCTTCGATATTCTCTTTGTTGGTACGCTTGCTGTGTTCTGAATTGACCGTATGGCACTTATAGAGCGAACGGTCTACAGTGTGGCTGTCGTAGAATGTTCCTGAGGTCTTTGTCGGGTTCCCCATCAACAGAAGCTTGTTGTTCTCTCCTGCAAGAGTACCTGTGATTGCCTCCATGATAGGATCCGCAACACCGGAAGCCTCGTCCACAATGAATAGCATGTTATCCTCATGGAAACCCTGCATATTCTCTGGCTTTGTAGCAGTCCTAGCAACAGCAAACCAACGCTTTTCATAGCCAATCATATAAACATAGGTCTTTGTCCATTTAAGGAGCATAGGAAGCAAAGGAGAGTTGTTCATCCACTTGTCAACCTCAGACCACAGTACATCATGGAGCTGCTGCTTCGTCGGAGCTGTCGCGACTATTCTTGGATATGGATAACATACCAAGAACCACAGAAGCAGTGCCGCCTCAAGACCTGTCTTTCCGACACCTTGGCCAGACTTGACCGATACCCTCGGGTAATCCCTCAGATCATGTGCAACCTCGATCTGCCAGTCGTCCGGTTCAAACAGTAGAACCTCTCTCATGAACATTACCGGATCAGCTTTCCATTTCGGTATGCTGTCCTCCAGGAAGTCATTCAGCCATTGGTTATCATCCATCCGAATCCCTCCTGTTCTGTAGCACCTTCTCAGCCCACATCCTTACAACGTCATTGCCCTTATTGCCGCCATCAAGCTTCTGGTGCTCAATGTGCATCTTAGATAATGCCTCGATTGCCTTAGTCTTCTTGGACTGTACGTTGGATAACTCTGATTCCAGCCTTGCTATGATCTGGTCTTTGTTATCTGTCTGGGTAAATACCGAATATTCATTGCCCGGAAGTCTTTCTCCGGCAGCAACCTTTTCTGCTATCCTTCTGACATATTCCTCTTTATCCTCGTCATTCTCAAATGTCCGCTTCCGCTCCGACCTCTGCGAAAATGCCAATGCCACAGGGCTTTCGCTGTTGCGGTATTTGTTGATTGCTTTCATAATCCGTCGTTCCCTGACCGAGAAAAGCTGTATCTGCTCTATCAGCAGTTCTTCCTCATCCTTTGGCATATCCTCAATGAGATTCTTCTCGTCTTCATCCAACGTATCCCAGTAGACAGCCGAGTACCCTCCATGCTTTGTCGCATCTGGCGGCTTAGCATTCGGATTGCCTCTACCTCCCACTGCATTCTTGTTGCCCTTCGGAGCACCTCTCTTACGTGGAACGCTCCCTTTATCCGAAGTGGAACGCTCCACTTGTTTTTTTTTGCCATTATCGGCTTTGGTTGGGTTGAGCTTTGCCTCCCATCCGTCCATGGACTTCCACTTCCGTACCTTGTTAGCAGGTACCTTTAGCTTTTCAGCAATATCAACAAGTTTAAGGCTTCCCTTGCTTTCCAGATACATTTTCTCAGCCTGCTTGCGTTCATCACTTCTCTTGTCCACGTTTGGACTTCTTGGTGTTGGCATTTACCTCCCTCCCATCAGCTTTGATATTGTTTCGTGGGTACATGAAAAAGGGGAAGCACTCACACTCCCCCGCAATTACGAATATTTCTCGTTTTATCATTATATCTTCGTTATATATTCCGCTTTGGAAAAGGTTTTCTTCTCCTGCACCATCATTTTCAAGAAGTCCTCCTTGGAAAACTCTGATAAACGGAATATTTCCTCCGGTCTCATGCCGAGCTGCTTGCCGATTTCTTCTACCGACTTGCCCTCTTCCATGAGCTCTTTGACAATTTTCTTCATTGGTTCGAGCAGGTGTGTACCTCTTGCCCTGTTATGGGTAACGGTGCCGTAAATATTACCTGCCTTGTCCTTGTGATCAACGATAACGACCAGCACCTTACCTCCAAGACGTTCAAACAGCGTTCTCTTGTCCTTTTCTGAAGGTGGCACATACTTCCATTCCGGACCTGCAACAGTCCATCTGTGGAATCCGTCAATAATCGTATAATCCGGTCTCACGACAATCGGAAGCGTCCATCCATTTGTGAAAATAGATTGTGTGAGCAGTTCAAGGTTTTGCTTTGATACCTTGTTCGGGTTGTAATCATTCGGCTTTACCAATGTCCTGTCTACCCATTGGAGAGTAGAGGAAGGCTCCATAAGCTTATCCATTCTTCTTCTCCTCCTCCCTCTTAGCCTCGGTAATATACCGGCCATATATCCTCTGGTAGAGTGCCCTGTAAGAACGGAGCTTAGGATCTCCGGAGATAAGCCCCTCGTAAATAGCTTTGTAATCCTTATCCGTTGCTATTGCCGCAACAGATATGAAGAAATTTCGGTATCTGGAAGCCACATACCGTTTATGCTTTGTTGTAAAATAGATGTCCATGTTATTGAACATCTCTATAAGCTCTGCCTTGTAGTCTTTCTGCCCCTGCCCGCTTTCATTGTTCTTTCGTGCAGCGGTGCTCCTGCCGAACATCTCGCTGTCCCAATACAGTGCTGCGAGATATGCGTTAGGTTCTCTGCGTGTTACCCTCTCCATAAGGTCAGGGTAATACTCATTCATCTTCACAAGGCTACGTGCAGTATCCACAGAAAAGAACTGTGATACCCTCAGCTGACCTTTTCGGGTTCCTGCCTGCCACAAGAACAGGTAAATCTCCGGAATGTCAACATGCTCATTCAGCAGGTAAAGCCATACGTCATTGTTTGTCCAGTCATAGATTGGAAAGACCTGGTGCTTATTCGTCATTGTCTTTCCTGCCTTTATCATGGATGCAATGTTCTGTAATCTCTGCACCGATTCTGCTGTCCGTATTCCTGTTATTGTGATTCCACTCTGACAGGTTCTCGGAAGGAAGTCTTGGTACGCATCAATCCTCGGTCTGAGGAGCGGATGATTCCTGATTGCAAATGCAGGCGGTCTTCTTACCCACACATTCTCTTTTGTGTGATCCCAGCAGATAAAGGTTTCATCATTCGATAATTCGTTGAAGCAGTTGTAATGTTTTACTTCCAGACAATACCATTCAAATCTGGCACCCATGAGAAGAAATCTCTTTCTCCAAGTCTTTACAGTCTCCTCAATGCATGGGAATATGGCTTCCTCATCTATGAACTGCACTACAAGTTGGCTTGGATTGATCTTTCCTCTCTGCACAAGGTTGTAAATCAGCTGTGCCATGCATAAGCTGTCCTTCCCGCCGGAAAAGGACATATATACCGGCAGTCCGTTGTTGAATACGTTTGTGATCCGTATTTCAGCAGCCTTTACAACATCGATGCTGGACTCACATCTCTTTACAGCCATATCTTCTCACCGCACTTCGGACAGATAACGAATTTCTTTACTTCGGCGGTTTCTTCGTCCTGCTCCTCATGGACAGCATCACTTGTGGTTGTAATAGCTGTATTCTGTGGATTTTCATTGGTACTAGAACCAGAATCCGGCATATTTGGTTCTGTGGGCTTCTGGCTTCTCTCTGTCCTGTCTCTAATCGCCTGTATCTCTGATTCATCAAGAGTGCCATATTCCGATAGTTTCTCGGTCACTTCTTCGGCATCTGATACCATCTGTTTCAGTATCTCTGAATCGAAACCAGGAATATCAAGGTCCCCCTGCAGATCTTCCAAGAAAGAATTGAGTGTGTCAAGGTTCTCGATACCCAGTGAGAATATCTTGTTGTCAGCAATCATAAGTTTTTTCTTCTGGTTCTCTGTCAAATCAGTGTACTGGTACACCAATGCTTCCTCATACCCCATACGGAGCAGGGTTTCATATAATCCGTTGCCAGCGAGGATTACATTCTTCTCATCAACAACAATCGGTCTAATCTGCCCGAACATCTTCACGCTTCGCTCAAATTCTCTGAGCTGTTGCTCTGTATGGATGCGGACATTTTTCTCAGGTCTTACCATATCGGTAAGCTTCATAGTAATGCTATTCATAATGTTTTCCTCCAAAATATTATTTTGAAGGAGAGTGACGTATAAACCATCTGCAAATGGTGTGTTACTCCAAGCCCTTTAGAAATTCTTTTGCACTTGGAATTTTCTTGGCAGCTTCTTTCACTATATCCGGCTCGATCTCGTAGACTTCTTTCCATCCGTTTTCGATGGATCCCGTCCATTGTCGTGCCGCCCATGGATGGGTGCCGCATAAATATCCGTTTTTCCAATCATAAATTGGAGGCATTACCAAATTGTAATAATGGATATATGCCAATACTTCTTCATGGCTCCAATCAGCCAGAGGACTAAAACGTGTGACACCTTTTCCGTCCGTATATATATTGCTCCCTTTTCCGACGTAGTTTCCATCAGCTCTTCTGCGTCCAAGCAAGATCATATCAAGCTCATGAGCCTTATAATACTTTGCCTGTCCTCTGTGTTGAACAATATGAAACCATTGCGCCGCAGTGTTGGAATCCTGTGGGAACAACATCTGTGGGTGTTTCACAAGCCATTCAATATCCTGCCCTGTGTTTATAATCTCCAGTTTAGGAGGCTTATTCCTATCCACCCATTCTGTAAATGCTGAATACTCTAAATTACTCACTACGAGGACGCTATCCTCTATTCCTGCTTGTCTGCAGACATCTGCGAGCACCAAGGAATCTTTGCCACCACTCCATGCAACTGCAGCTTTCTTTCCATTTGTTGTAGCCATGATATCTTTTACTGTCTGTCCCACTCTTTCATCAAGCTCTGATTTTGGGACAAGATCTTCAATCTGCTTCATTGCCTCCAACCATGCATCATTACTAATTTTCTGTTTTCTCCCAAGTATCTGTTGTCCCATTTATTCCACCGCCTCTCTTTTTAAGACACGAGAAATAACCAGTGCCACCATTCCAGACGAAAGGACTGTTATCAGGCTTCCAGCTGTTTTATATGCTGACAGGTTGGAAATCGTCCCGTAGGCGAAAATAGGAAGCCCTACGAGGAACGCTGTAAGCACTCCTGCGACAACTCCGCTTGCCGTAAGCCTCGCATTCATCAGAGTAAGCATGGTAGGCAACATTGTTGTGGCTCTAAGCGTGCAGTAAAACAAGAACATGTGTGTTACTGTCAGTCCCGGAATATTTGCAATCAGTATTCCAACAATAAGTAGGGCGATCATGGATGCCTTAGATACTTTTATCTGGTCTGCATCCTTCAATCTCGCTGTGGCTTTCAGATCCGTTGTCAGTGATGCGATTGCACATAGGTTACTGTCAACTGTGGAAAGCAGTCCGGAAATCAGCATGAACATGAATGGAATGATTACCCATGCAGGGAATATCGCCTTGATCAACTCAAAGTTTACCATTCCTGTGTCTGCCGGAATAAATCCTGTGCCGGCTGCGATAAATCCAAGGATTCCCATTGAAAGCGGAACGACCGCAAACATCACAGCTCCAAGACCGAATGAACGTCCGATTCTGTCTTTCCTGATTGAAAAAGCTCTCTGCCAAAAGCACTGGTCTCCAAAAGGTCCGGCAAACAGTCCGATTGCCGTAGGCAGTCCAAATCCCAGAAATACTTCCAAACCTTTCTCTGAAAACAGGTGTCCGTATTCTCCGCTTGCTCCTGCAATCTGAATGGCGGCTGCTCCCCCATTAAGCTTCAATGCCCATGGAACGAAGATTGCGCATGCCAACAGCAGGAACACCATCTGAATTGCGTCCGTAAAGACAGAAGCCTTGATTCCGGAAATCTGCGAATAAGAAAAAGCTATGACTGCCAGTACGATAGTCATAGCCCATAATGGTAAGCCCGTTGCCGTACTCAGTATCTTGCCTCCTGCTAACAGTTGAACTGCAGTTGACAGGATTGTAAGTGCTGTGAGCTGAAAGAGATATACTCTCTTTACCGGCTCGGACTTGTATTTCTTGTGCATATACCCGGAAAGTGTGATTCCGTCCGGCATATCTCGCCGGATTTTTCTTGCAAATGGAATGAACAGGATCAGGCATAAAATATTCGGCACTAAAAACCAGAACAGCCCTGCAATGCCATTCGAGTAGGCCTTCTCTGCCGACGTGAATAAAGCCGGCGCCCATATCCAGGTTGCCGCAATGCTCATTGCCGATACTACCATTCCCATATTTCTGTGTCCTACATGGAAGCTCTCGCCTCCGTCTTCTCTTTTCGTAAAAGCTTTTGTCGCACCCACCATCAAGAGTGCATAGACAATCAATACGATTATCCCTTGCATTTTTGTTACCTCCTTCGGTTTTTTATAGTCGAAGGAGCAACAAAAAAGCACCGAGTTTTTGCCCGATGCTTTACGATTTAGAATTTTACGAATTTCACTTTACCACTTATATATTTGAACGTCAACCGAAACTTTTTTGAAATGGGGGATTTATTGTAATGTCAAGCCATCCACCCCAAAAATAAGTGCCGACAGTCTTTCGAGAGCAATTTTCTCGTCAATGTATGTCGTGTCGTTGGATACATTCCACTTCTCAGCAAGCTCTTTCCTGCTTATTTTGTCTTCGGATATGTATAATCCGTATATGATATCATATCTCCGTTTGTCCAGCTCGTTTGAAGACTTCTCGCAGCATACCTCAAAGATTTCCAACATCGTCCGGACGTGGCTTACGATAATACCGGTTCTTGTAGCACTGTTCTTAATGCTTTCCACCACAAGGACGTCATTGTAAATGTTCATCATGCTTTCGAGGATATCTGCAGCTGACTCCTCCATCTGTGTCCTTCCGAATACGGAGTTTTCCGCATTCTCCTGTAACATGCGGAAATTACGGAGCAGAAGTTTCGTGTTATGGAGCCTTCTATCTCCCCGTTTCTTCTGCGATTTCTTCAATTCTTCGACATACTTATCTATGCCTGCGTTTGCTCCTACCTCAGCCGCCTTTTCAAGAAGATCGTGTAAATCTTCGGGACTTAATGCTATGAGGGTAGAGTGTGCGTTTTCATTTCCATCCATTGATCAGACCTCCCTAAAAATATTCCGGTTCCTGGTACCGCTTTATCCGAAATGCTTTTCAAGAAGACCTAACAGGTTTCTTGCTTCCTCCTCTGTAAGTGTAATGCCTTTTCCCATTTTTTCATCATCGGGCGACCAGTCTCTGATATCATACTTAGGATCGGCATCATTCCAGCTTACCAACCGGAGTTCTTTGTTCCACCCATTGGCACCTTGTCTTATTATACCAATTTTTTCTATCGTTGTACATTTAATTTCTGACATTTTGCATTATTCCTCCAATTCGTTGTTAAAGTTTTGGTCTCTTTGTCGGCTCGATCCGGCTCATGTGTACCTCTGTCTCAGCTCCGTTCTCCTGCATCTTCTTGTTGTAGAGATAAATCTGGTTGGAAACCTGCTGTGGTGTCATTTTCATTTCATCTGCAATGTCCTTGACCTTCCACCCTGCCTTTTTCAAAGCCATAATCTTGCCTACATCATACTTTTTCTTTCCGGTCGTGCTTTCATCTTCCACCTCCTCAGATACGGTTTCCTGCGGTTTTGCCTCACTTTCAGCAGATTCGCTACGCTTTCCCTCGTTTTGATCACATTTTCCCTCGTTTTGATCACATTTTTCCTTATTTTGATCACGCTTTTCATCGTTTTGAGACGGTTTTAACGGCAATGTACGCACATATCTCCGGATATCCTCCGTACACTTCTTGCAGAAAAGCCAGCTTTCAAACTCATTCTCCTCCAACAGATCTCCCTCTGCTTTATCTCTGGTATTTACGGACACGAAACCATGCCTTTTCTCCTTTGTCATTTCCACTCCGCACCGATCGCAAAAATACTTAATCATCGTCATTCCCTCCTGCACAAATGGTAACTCATTGTTGCCTGCTCTCCTTCTGAAATCCTTGTAAATCAGCAATCCCATACGTTCCATCTTTATGCTCATGTTGCGTATAAAGAGCGATTGTGCTCCCATACTTAGGATGGCTATGTCCATCTATCACTATTCCTGCAAGAACCGGAATCATGCAACTGGCATCTCCGCTCACGTTTTCATCCTTAAATGTTTTTCCACACATTCTGCATTTGTACACTGGGTTATATCTCATTTCTCACATCCTCCACTTTTCCTATTTTCAGTGCATAGTATAACATTCCTCTATTCCGGCATTTCTATAAAATCACTCAGTTCCATCTGTCCCGGTACGCTGTACTCCGCATCATCCACGAGATTATATCCGCTTGCAAAAGCTTTTTGCTTCGGCATCGGCGGATTTTTCTTTCTGTAACATACAGGTCCATACCCTCTAGCTACACTGTCTGCCCCTTTCAAGCGCCGACCACATTCCATGCAAACAGTCATCAGAAATCACCTCCCTCAAAGATAAATACCTTATGTACCGGTACTCTCTTGTCCTTAAAACCTTCCCAGTACATATATGCGCCAGAGGCTAAACACGATGCCGAGTATTCCTCAATCTCCTTATCATTTTTAAGCCACACACAATGGTCTGTGACATACTCCTTTATTTCATCCAGAAGTTTATTTTCCATAAGTGCCTGTATTATCTGCAAGGTAACTTCCAACCATTTCTCTGGAGTAAATTCTCCTATGTTGGTCTTGTAGAATTCCTTAAACACATTTTTCTGTCTGGTATTTCCAAATCGTGTCGTGTATGTAGTTCCTGTTGGCTCGCTTCTGCCTATTCGATGATGTATTGCATAGTCTGAAATACAAACTATCTTCATGTCTATCATCACCTCTTTTCTTGTCTCTCATTTAGCTAAACAACCACGAATCATATCCATACAAATTTTTTGATTTGCCTCTCAATGTAATGCTCTCGTCAGTGCAGCTTCTCTTCACAGCTCTTCTCATGCCTCTTGATGTCTGTCTTTTTGCATATCTCTTTGATTTTGGTCCTATCAAATGATTTTTATGATACATTCCCATAGTCATTCTCCTATCTTCCACTTCTAAGCATACAAAATAGCAACTCGGTAGTAGATTTCTTCCTCAAACCAAGTCTGCAGTTACTTATAACAGCCAGCTTCCATCTGCCTTTTTCAAAGTCTAACTCTGTCGGGTTTTCAAACTCATCCGTTAATTCCGACATATAAGGAATTGCTACCATTATTCCGAAGTGTCCTGATGAATCTGGAGAAACCTCATGCAGATGTTTATAAAACTTCCCATCTCTCATATCTGGTAACAAATCCTTATAACACTCCATTGTTGTTACTATGTAATTCTTTTCTCCAATAAAATTTAATCCATTTCCAGAATAAACATCCTGCTTGCAGCTTTTTATTTCATAGCAAACGAATATTCCTTTTTCGATTTCAGATATGGAACATTGTCCAGCAGGAATAAACTGCATAAAGTCAACTCTTTTAGGTTTTCCTTTTGCGGCCCACGGATCAATACTAACCTCACTCGCCCAATACTTTCCAATTCCTCCGAATTTATCTGATACAAGAAGATTTCCAAGAAATTCCGTTGTTTTCTTTCTATCCATTACAATCCCCTTTCTCTCAACTTTTGGTCAATAATTGGTATAAGCATCAGTATTGAGCATTTCATGTGTAACGTGGTTGGAGCATCCACAACTTTACAAAGCATATCACAGTACACCTGCTCTGCAGTTAAATCCTCGGCATAATCTTCAGCCTGTTCTCGTGTTCTCTCTACTATCGGAATACCTTTACATTTCTCTGAAATTTCATGTATCAGTTCCACAGCTCTGCTCGTAAACACTATTTCGTTATTATCTGCTACTGGCTCCTCTAGCAGCTTTTTCATCAGCTCATCTATCATTGTCTTTCCTTTCTGCGATTACTGTTTTCTCATACCCCAAGCACTTCATAAATCGTTCTGGTTTTCCACAGGCTTCATAATATCTGCAAGAAATGCACACATTTTCTTTCTCATACTTGCCTATCAAGATTCTTCACCGCCTCTCACAATTCTAAGTTTTTTCCTGTTCTTCCTTGCGTGATAATCGTCTATCACATACTCCTCGCACTCTTCCCTTTCCATATTTTCTGGGCTCTCTCCATCAAAATTATTGCATATATCGCAAAAGAAGCACGGGTGCCAGTCATATGGTACTTCTTCCGGATTAACAGTAAGGCTCTCTGCATTATTGATACACGACCTGCATAAACAGTAGTAACATG
>OLIT01001495.1_pt1 | contig 20048 bp, 13 predicted proteins | sample 1601341 | NCBI WGS metagenome assembly OLIT01 (sample SAMEA2452121, study PRJEB22498) | human gut metagenome | biome: human feces; feature: human gut; material: feces | place: Australia | collected 2012
ATCGTCGACGTCTGCATGGACGACGGCATGATCGACGGCGTCGAAGCCATGCGCACATTCCTCAACCTGATGGCCTCGGAGCCGGAAATCGCCCGCGTGCCGACGATGATCGACTCCTCGAAATGGGAGGTGCTCGCGGCGGGTCTGGAGGTCACGCAGGGCAAGGCCGTGGTCAATTCGATCTCGCTCAAGGAGGGCGAAGCCGAATTCCTGCGCCGCGCACGGGAGATACACCGCTACGGAGCCGCCGCGGTGGTGATGCTCTTCGACGAGCAGGGACAGGCCGACACCTGCGAGCGCAAGATCGAGGTGGCCTCACGCGCCTACCGCCTGCTGACCGACGCGGGATTCCCCGCCGAAGACATCATCTTCGACCCCAACATCCTCGCGGTGGCCACCGGTATCGAAGCCCACGACGCCTACGCCAGGGATTTCATCGAAGCCGTGCGCTGGATCAAGCAAAACCTGCCGCACGCCAAGATTTCGGGCGGCGTGTCGAATCTCTCGTTCGCCTTCCGGGGCAACAACGCCGTGCGCGAGGCCATGCATTCGGTGTTTCTCTACCACGCCATCCAAGCGGGTATGGACATGGCGATCGTCAATCCCCAGATGCTGCAAATCTACAGCGACATCGAACCGGAACTGCTCGAACGAGTCGAGGATGTCATCCTCTGCCGCCGCGCAGACGCAGCCGAACGCCTCACGGAATACGCTTCGCAATTCACCAAAACCGCCGCGACGCAGACGCAGCATACCGACGCCTGGCGCTCGGAGCCGCTCGGCAAGCGCATCGAATACGCCATGCTCAAGGGCGTGGCCGACTACATCGAGCAGGACGCGCTCGAAGGCTACCGCACGCTGGGCTCGCCCCTGGCAGTGATCGACCGGCTGCTGATGCCGGCCATGGAAGTCGTAGGCAATCTGTTCGGGCAGGGCAAAATGTTCCTGCCGCAAGTGGTGAAGACCGCCCGCGTGATGAAAAAAGCCGTCGCCGTACTGACTCCCTACATCGAGCAAGGTTCCGAAGCGAACGCCAAGAGTGCCGGCAAGGTGCTGGTGGCTACCGTGAAAGGCGACGTACACGACATCGGCAAGAACATCGTGGCGGTAGTCATGGCCTGCAACGGCTACACGATCCGCGACCTGGGCGTGATGGTCGAGTGTCCCCGCATCATCGACGAAGCCGTCGCCTGGGGCGCCGACGCGATCTGCCTGAGCGGACTGATTACCCCTTCGCTCGAGGAGATGATCCACGTCTGCGAAGAGCTGGAACGCCGGGGGTTGCAAATTCCCGTACTGATCGGCGGTGCGACCACTTCGGACGTACACACCGCCGTAAAAATAGCTCCGACCTACTCGGGCCCGGTGATCCATGCCGACAACGCCAGCCGCAACAACAAAATCCTCGGCGAACTGCTCGGTCCCGGCCGGGAGGAGTATCTGGCTCGCGTGCGCGAAGAGCAACAGACCCTGCGCGACCAGTACCGCCGCCGCGAGGAGATCCGCACGATCCTACCCTTCGGTCAGGTGCGCAAGCTGCGCGTGCCGAAACCCGCGTCCGAAATCGCTGTTCCGGCCCATACGGGACGGCTGGTGTTTCCGGACATAAGTATCGCCGATGTGGAGCCGCTGATCGACTGGAACTTCTTCTTCCCGGCGTGGGGGCTCAAGGGCCGCGTACCGGAGATCTTCGAAAACCCCGAACACGGCGCCGAAGCCCGCAAGCTCTACGACGACGCGCAAAAGATGCTGGCCCGCATCCGCGAAGAAAAACTCCTCACCCTCCAGGGCGTAGCGGGCATCTTCGCAGCCGTCAGCCGGGGCGACGACATCGTGGTCACCGGCCCGAAAGACAAGAAATACATCCTGCCGATGCTGCGCAGCCAGGCCCCGGTCCGGGAAGCCCAGGCCCGCTGTCTGGCCGATTTCATCGCCGACGAAAAGGCAGGCAGAACCGACTATATCGGGGCCTTCGCCCTCACGGGCGGCATAGGGCTCAAGGAGCTGACCGAAAAGTTCCGCGCGGAGGGCGACGACTACAACGCCATCCTCTCGAAGCTGCTGGCCGACCGCCTGACCGAAGCCCTCTGCGAATGGGTGCATATCTTCATCCGCCGCCAGATGTGGGGTTACGAAACCGGTCCGGCGCTCACACCCGAACAGATCATCCGCAGCAAATACCGGGGTCGGCGCATGGCCTTCGGCTACCCGGCCTGTCCCGACCACTCGCTCAAACGCGAGGTCTTCGACCTGCTGGCCGCCGACAAGACGACCGCCATGCGTCTGAACGACAACTATATGATTACACCTGAGGAGGCGCTCTGCGGCCTGTTCTTCGCCGACGCCGAATATTTCTCCGTCGGCCGAATCGACCGAGAGCAACTGGCCGACTACGCCGCACGCCGCAACATGGACATAGAAACGATCGAAAAACTGATACCCAATAACATCTGATGAATATTACGGATCTCATACAGGGCGCCGTCGCTTCGCGCACGACCCGTTTCGCCTTCGAGCTGCTCCCGCCCCTGAAGGGGGACGGTACGCGCAGCGTCTTCGGAGCCATCGACCCGCTGATGGATTTCAACCCGGCCTACATCAACGTCACCTTCCACCGCGAAGCCCTCAAAGAGGACATCCGCCCCGACGGAAGCCGCGAGTGGCACATCATGCGCCGCCGTCCGGGCACGGTCGGCATCTCGGCCGCGATCCGGCGCAAGTACGACGTGGAGGTGGTTCCCCACCTGATCTGCGGCGGCTGGTCGAAATACGACATCGAGGATTCGCTGATCGACATGGATTTCCTGGGGCTGCACAACGTGCTGGCGCTGCGGGGCGACAAGCGGCAGAACGAACCCCGCTTCGTCCCCTACGCCCAGGGACACGCCCACGCCGCCGACCTGGTGCGCCAGATCCAGGCCATGAACCGGGGAGAATTTATCGACGGCGAAGTCGAGGAGTGCCACCACTCCAAGTTCTCGGTAGGCGTGGCGGGCTATCCCGAAAAGCATTTCGAGGCGGCGAACGCCCAAAGCGACCTCCAGTACCTCAAGGAGAAGGTCGATGCGGGAGCCGACTACATCGTGACCCAGATGTTCTTCGACAACAGCAAGTACTTCGATTTCGTGGAGCGCTGCCGCAAAGCGGGCATCACGGTACCGATCATCCCGGGCATCAAGCCGATCTCGACGCCCAAGCACCTGGAGATCCTGCCCCGCACCTTCAGCGTCAGCCTGCCCGAAGAGCTGGTGAAGGCCGTCCGGGCCTGCGGCGAGGACACACAGGCGGCCCGCGAGGTCGGGATAGAATGGGCGATCCACCAGGCCAAGGAGCTCAAGGCGGCCGAAGTGCCGATCATCCATTTCTACACGATGGGACGCACGGACAACATCCGCAAGATCGCCCGCAACGTATTCTAATTCCGAATAGGGCAAAGTAATTGCTATTAAACGCTTAACCATGACACCCGTAGAGTTTCGCCGCCACCTGCACCGCCACCCGGAGCTTTCGTTCCGCGAAACGGAGAGCGCCCGCTTCATCGCCGAGGCGCTCCGCGAGGCAGGCATCCTCTGCCGTCCGATCGCCGGAACCGGCGTACTGGCCAAAATCGAAGGACGCGGCGACCTGCGGCGAGCCGTCGTGCTGCGAGCCGACATCGACGCCCTGCCCATCCGCGAACAGAGCGGCGCGGCGTGGAGTTCCGAGAACGACGGAGTGATGCACGCCTGCGGGCACGACATCCACGCAGCGGTGCTCTACGGCACCCTGCTCCGGCTCTCCGCCGAGCGGAATTTCGAGGGTACTCTTTTCGGAATCTTCCAACCCGGAGAGGAATCGAATCCCGGCGGAGCCTCCAAAGTGCTGGCCGAAAACCCCTTCGAAGGCTATACGGTGCTGGCCGTCGTCGGCGAGCACGTCGAACCCGCTTTGGACGCGGGCACGCTGGGCTTCCGCGCGGGCAAGTACATGGCCTCCAACGACGAACTGCGCCTCACGCTCGAAGGCGCGGGCGGCCACGCGGCCATGCGTGCCGAACACCGCGACACGGTGAGCGCCGCCGCACAACTGATCCTGCACCTCACGGCCCTGAACACGCCCGAACGGGTCGTTTCGATCGGCAAGGTCGAAGCTGCGGGCGCTACGAACGTCATCCCGGACCGGGTCTATATGGAGGGAACGATGCGTACCTTCGACGAACGGGAACGGGCCGAAGTGAAACGCAGGATCGAAGAACTCGCCGCCGCGAACGACGCCTCGTACGGCGTACGAACCCGGGTACACTTCACCCCCGGCTACCCGTGCGTGGTCAATGACCCGGAGTTGATCCGGCAGGCCGTCGCACTGGCCGAAACCGAAGGAATTCCCTTTCAAATGCTGCCCCTGCGCATGACTTCCGAAGATTTCGGCTTCTACGGCACCCGCTACCCGGCGATCTTCTACCGCCTGGGCGTCGGTCCCGGAGCCGGAAAACTGCATACATCCACCTTCAATCCCGACGAGGCGGCCATTCCGACCGGCATCCGGTTCATGGAACTCCTCGCCCGTAACTATTTCAACCGATGAATAAACTGAAAAATACGAAGAAGTCGGCCGCATTCGACCGCTCTTCGCTGATCATTAACCTGTTCCGGGAATTCCCGAACAACAAGTTCTCCCTCAAGCATCTGGCTTCGGCCTCGGGCGGCGCCACCAAGGAGGGCCGTCTTCGTACCCGTGAAATCATCACGGAACTGCTCGCCCAGGGCACTATCGAGGAGTGCGGGCAGGAAAAGTACCGTCTCAGCGGCAAGGAGCGTCCCCGTCAGGAGGGCATCGTACAGATGATCTCGACAGGAGCGATGTATATCCGCTCCGAGGAGTTCGAAAACGACGTATATGTCAGCCAGCGCAATTCGCTGAATGCTCTGGACGGCGACCGCGTGGAGTTCGTCATCACCCGCCGCTCCCACGCCGGGTCCCTCGAAGGCGAGATCACCCGCATCGTGGAGCGCAGCCGCAAGCAATACGTGGGCACGGCCGACGTGAGCGACCACGCCATCTTCGTCAAGATGGATCCCCGGCGTATGCCGATGGACGTCTATCTCTCCAAGCGGGACAACCCTAACGTACAGCACGGCGACAAAGTCGTGATCCGCATCACGGACTGGGCGCTGGGTTCCAAAAGCCCCGCCGGAGAGCTGGTCGAGGTATTGGGCCGCGCCGGAGAGAACAATACCGAGATGCACGCCATCCTGGCCGAATACGGCCTGCCCTACCATTTCGAGCAAAAGGTCGAAGATGCGGCCCAGGCCATTCCTTCGACGATCACCAAAGCCGATTATGCCGCCCGGCGCGACTTCCGCAAGATAACGACCTTCACCATCGACCCGGCGGACGCCAAGGACTTCGACGACGCCCTCTCGATCCGCAAGATCGAAGACGGCGTGTGGGAGGTGGGCGTACATATCGCCGACGTGACCCACTACGTTCAACCCCGCTCGGTGATCGACACCGAAGCCGAGGAGCGCGGCACGTCGGTCTATCTGGTCGATCGTACGATTCCGATGCTGCCCGAAAAATTGAGCAACGAACTTTGCTCGCTGCGCCCCGACGAAGAGAGTCTCTGCTTCTCGGCGGTCTTCACGCTCAACGAGGAAGCCGAAGTACTGGACAAATGGTTCGGCCGCACGGTCATCCACTCCGACCGCCGCTTCACCTACGAGGAGGCGCAGCAGATCATCGAAACCGGCAAGGGCGACTTCGCCGAAGAGGTGCTGACGCTCAACCGTCTGGCCCAGCGGATGCGCAAAACACGCTTCAAGCGCGGAGCCGTGAGCTTCCAGCGCGAAGAAGCCAAGTTCAAACTCGACGCCGAAGGCAAACCGCTGGGCGTCTATTTCAAGGAGCAAAAGGAGGCCAACCAGCTCATCGAAGAGTTCATGCTGCTGGCCAACAAACAGGTCGCCGAATTCTGCGGACATCACAAAGTGAACGGCCGTGCCGTTCGGCGTACGATGGTTTACCGCGTACACGACGTTCCGAACGAGGAGAAGCTCGAAAAATTCCGGACCTTCGTTCTGCGCTTCGGCTACGTATTCAAGGCCGACAAGGGACGCGCCGTGGCCAAGGAGATGAACAAGCTGCTGGGACAGGCCAAAGGACGCATCGAGGAGAACGTCATTTCGAACCTCGCCGTACGTGCGATGTCCAAGGCCTTCTATTCGACCGACAACATCGGTCATTACGGCCTCGCTTTCCCCTACTACACGCATTTCACCTCGCCGATCCGCCGCTACCCGGACATGATGGTCCACCGGCTGCTGGCCCGCTACCTCGAAGGAGGCAAATCGGCCGACCGCGACACCTTCGAGAAACTCTGCGTACACGCCTCGGAGCGGGAAGTGATCGCTGCCGAAGCCGAACGCGCCTCGATCAAGTACAAAATGGTGGAGTTCATGCAGGATAAAATCGGCCAGTTCTTCGACGGCCATATCTCGGGCATGAGCGACTGGGGCATGTACGTCGAGCTGGACGAAACCCACATCGAAGGCATGGTTTCGCTGCGGGAAATGGAGGACGACCTCTACCAGTTCGACGAGAACCGCTACGAGGTCTATGGACGCCGCAAAGGACGGATCTTCACCTTGGGCGATGCCGTGCGTATTCGCGTCAAGCGGGCCGATCTGCAACGCCGCCAGCTCGATTTCGAACTGGTGCACGATGCGGCGGCCGACTCCCGCGAGGACGACGTAAAGGGGCACGCAGCGATTCCGGTACGCCGCCAAAGCACGTCCCGACCGGGTAAGGGCGGCAAAACGTCCCGCAAAGGGGGCAAAAAAGGATCGAAGCGATGATCCGGGAACAGACGCAGCGAACCGCCGGGACCGGCCCCAACCGTGCGGAAGAGATATACGAAAAATGTCTGAAGCGTGATCCCCTCACGGCGGAGGAGGCGTATTGGCTTTACGAACAGGCCCCCCTGCAGGAGCTGGCTCTCACGGCTGACCGCGTGCGCCGTGCCGTAGTGCCCGACCTGGAGGTCGTGACCTGGCAGATCGACCGCAACGTGAACATCACCAACGTCTGCATTTCGGGCTGCCACTTCTGCAATTTCCACTGCAAACCCCACCAGACGGAGCGGGCTTTCATCACTACGCTGGATGAATACAAGGAGAAAATCGAGCGGATGCTCGCCCTCGGCGGCGACCAGTTGCTGCTGCAGGGCGGTCTGCACCCGAAGCTGGGGATCGATTTCTACGAGGAGCTCTTCTCGACACTCAAGAGCCTCTATCCGCAGGTACGCCTGCACGCCCTCGGAGCGCCCGAAGTGGCGCACATCGCCCGCATCAGCGGCCTCACCACGCTCGACACCCTGAAACGGCTGATCGCCGCCGGATTGGACTCCCTGCCGGGTGCCGGGGCCGAGATCCTCGATCCCGGCGTGCGGAAAGCCATCTCGCCCGCCAAACCTTCGGTCGAGGAGTGGATCCAGGTGATGCACGAAGCCCACTGCCTCAACCTGCCGACCTCGGCGACGATGATGTACGGCCATGTAGAAACATCCCGTCAGCGTGTGGACCACCTGCTGCGCATCCGCGACCTGCAGGCCCGCTGTCCCGAAGGACATTACGGCTTTCTGGCCTTCATCCCTTGGATTTTTCGCTCGTCGGGCACCGAATTGGAGCGGCAGGGAGTTGCAACCCGCTTTTCACCATTGGAATACATTCGCATAATCGCCGTCAGCCGACTGGTTCTGAACAACATCCGCAACATCCAGGCTTCGTGGCTCACCGTCGGCAAGGCCACCGCTCAGGTAGCGCTGCACAGCGGCGCCAACGACATGGGTTCGATCATGATCGAGGAGAACGTCGTTTCTTCGGCCGGGGCGCACAACCAGTTCGATGCCGCAGGCATCCAACAAGCGATCCGCGAGGCGGGCTTCACGCCTCGTCTGCGGGACCAGCTTTACCGAATGCGGTAACGATCCCCGTGCGGCAAGCCATATCAACTGAAGAGGGGTATTTCCCTGCACGAAAAAAAGCCGGAAAATTCCGGCTTTTTTATTCGGAACGAATTTTGAACTCTACCCGACGATTATAACCAACTCCCTATGACGGCATATTTACGGCCTGCTCTTCGACAGACAAGATTCTTCTCTCGATCCGGACTTACACGACACCTCGGACTTCTATACCGGACCGTACAGCCGACTATTGTGCTGTTCCTGCTTGTACTCGCCCTAACGGGCTGCCTTTCCGAAGATATCCCAACGGAAAAGGAAACCACGCTCGTCCGCGTCGGAGAGAAGGCCCCTCACTTCACGGTCGGGATGCTCGACGACACAGCGATCACCCTGTCCGACCTGCAAGGCAACGTGGTGTTGCTTACCTTCTTCTCCACGTGGTGCCCGACCTGCCGGGAGCAGATGCAGCAGATGCAAACCCAAATCGTCGATCGCTTTGCTGACCGGAAATTTCGCTTCCTTCCAATCAATCGAGGCGAAACACAGCAGACCGTTCAAGAGTTCTGCCGCGAGCTGGGAATCGTATTCTCCGTAGGTCTGGATCCCGACATGTCAATCTACTCGCTCTACGCCACCCGATACGTTCCCCGCAACTTTATCATCAGTCCCAATGGCAAAATCCTGCTCTCCGAAACCGACTACGACGCAACAATACAACGCCTGCTGATCGAGCAAATCGAACAAGCGCTCCAAACAACAGAATAAAGCAGCATACCCAACAAAGCCGACCACACAAAACAGCCGTCTATGACTGACACGACCGGATTCCGAAGACACCCCGGAATTCCAGCGGTTTCCACCCCGTAACCGTCCGATCTGCCGGGACACAGCAACATTGCCGAACCCCGCAATTTACTCCACCTCGAATCGAACCGTCCCCTCTCATGCCTTATACAAAAACCTTCTCCAAAACCCCTCCACACACCCTCTTCCTCACAAAACACAAACAGGCGAAGCTTGCAGAAGCTCCGCCTGTTCTTTCGAAATCCGGGATTTCGATTACTTCATCAGACTGGTTACCAGGAAGGTGATCGCCACGGTCAAAATACCGTACAACTCCGGGAAAGCGGCGAGGATCAGGGTTTTGGTACCCACGTCATGACCGTTACCTACGGCAGCGATACCGTTGGCGCAAAGCTGGCCCTGGCGATACGACGAGAAAAAGTTCACCAGGCCGACCAAGATACCCAAGCCGAAGATAGCGGCTGCCTGCAGCATCGTAACCGAATCGGTCAGGTAATTCATGATAAGGAAGAGCGAGGCAAAGCCGTAAAGACCCTGCGAAGCGGGCAGACCCGACAGGATGATGTAGTTACCGAAGGCATTCGGGTTCTTCTTCATCGCACCGACTGCGGCGTTGCCCGCGATAGTAGTGCCATAGCAACTGCCTACGGCCGCCAGAGTAAACATGATGGCCATACCGAGATAGCCCAACGTAATAGGTTCCATAAATCGAATTTTGTTTTAGTTGTTAATATTGATTATCATTTAGTTTATTCGTTTTTCAACGGGGTGAAGACGCGCGTCGCGGCCTCGAACCCGGCGTTCTTGTAGAACTCCACGAACGTCAGACGCAGCGGATGCACCACCGACGAGAGAACGCACATGAAGAGGTTGATGCCGTGTCCCAGCAGCAGGATCAGCAACATCACGAGCTGCTTCACGACCGGAATATCCGGGCTCATACCAACGGCCAACTGGTTGAAGACCATCGCCAGAATACCACCCGAAAGGCCGATGGCGAACAGACGGATGTACGACAGCAGATCGCCCACCAGCCCCGACACATTATTATAGGTATTCCAGATACCGAGTCCGAAGTTCACGAAGATATTCTTGCCCGGCGTATTGAAGAAGAACATCAGCACCAGGCCGATGCCCAGGATCACCAGATAAGCGACCGAATGGAACGTGAAGCCCACGCTTTCGGGCAGCAGGAACGCAACGGCACTATCGACCAGCACGATGATCCAGCCGATCAGTCCCAGCGCATAGCGCAGGCCGAAGCTGCGGGCCGTGACATAAGCGTTGATCATCATGGCGAAAAGCACCTGCACGGCACCCAGTCCGATCGAAAGCGGGAAGAGGATGTCCGGTGTCAACAGATGATCGCGCAGGCTGCCCAGCCACTCCCATTCGGAGAGCTGCAATCCGAAGAACGAGCCCGACATCAGGCCGAAGACCATGCCCGAGAATCCGCACAGCATCGTCAGCATACCGATCTCCTTCATGGCCGAACTCCCCTTCTTGCGACCCAGCATCACTGCGGCCAAACCGCCCAGCATGATGACCAGTCCATAACCGCCCTCGGCCATACAGAAGCCGAAGAAGATCATATAGAAAGGAGCGAAGAAGCGTGTCAAATCGATCGTGCCGTATTTAGGCAGCGCATACATCGCGCCGATCACCTCGAACAGATGGGCGAAGGGACGGTTGCGCAGCTTCACCGGGGTATTGTCCTCGGGGGTCGGCGTACTCTTCAGGAAAATCAGATTGGGGTATTCGGCCAGCAGAGCATCCACCTTCGCGGAATCGGTCTCCTCGGCCCATCCCTCCAGAATAACCAGCGTACCGTCGGCTTCAGGCTGCGCAGTATTCTTCACGCGAATCTCTTCCAGCTTCCGCTTGAGCTCGATCCCATGCCGGCGGATCGCCTCCACCGAAAGAGCCGCACGGGAAAATTCCCGATCCAGCTCCGCGAGCTTCCTGCGGGCCTCGGCGATCTGCGCTTCGGTCTGACGGCAGTCCATCGTCGGCGCCTTGACCTCCTGCGCATCGAGCACCACCTCCTCGCCCGGCCGGGTCACGACCACGAAGTAATCAAAGGTTTCACCCTCGTGCACCAGAGCGATCGTATAACGCTCCGACCACGCTTCGATATCCTTCTCGTAAGCCGCACGGCTGGTGAAGAAATAGCGTAGCACCACGCCCCTGTCCGCTAACTTGCGAAGCGTATCGACCGAAAAATCGCCCCAGGGACGCAGCTCGTCGGCGGTTTTCTGCAAGCGTGCGATCTCCGAACGGAGCGCCGCTGCCTGCTGCGTAGCGGCCGTATAGCGATCGAAAGCCTCGCCGCCGTCGGCGATGGGCTGCTCGTCCCGAACGAAACGTTCGTCTTCGAGAAACCGCGTCAGGGCATCGACCGCCTTGTGATGGTTGTCGATCGAAAGCAGCAACTGACGGTCTTCGTCCGAAGGCTCCCACCCCGTAGTGGTAATATCGACCAGCCCCAGGCCGCGCAGCTTCTCGATGAAGTCGCTGCTCTGACCCGCATAGAGTACCAGGTCGTATTTCGACATTCTCGCTATCATAACATCGCGCCCTCCCCGGCTTGCTGTTGTTTGGTTTTCACGATCTTCTGGGCCGACTTGGAGAGGTTCTCCTCATCCTCCATGAAGCGTTTGATTTTGCGTATGGCATCCTCGTACCCGGGTATCTGCACCTTTTCGTAGAGGTTTACCTTTTGAGTAGTCTTGCGGCGTGCGAAATCCAGCAACTCCATCTTGCGGTTGAACACCTCGAATTCGATACCCAGACGCGCGAGGCGCTTGAGAATATCGACTCCGTCGGCGAACCACACGGGAGCCGAGAAGAGGTCGTAGTCCTTCTCCTCGAAACGGATGTCCTGCAACACCGGCGTACGCACGCCCGCGATCTTCTGCTCCGCAAGATCGACGTCGGCGATGCGCAGCAGGTCCGCATCGAACTCACCCCACAGGGAAACCATGTAGTCGTACTGCGCCGTGAGCGCGTCCAACTGCCGCTGGAAATCCTGTGCGGTGTCCTTCGCCTTCTTCACTTCGGAACGCAGGGCCGACTCCTTACTCTTGATCGTAGGGAGCGCCTTCTGCCGCATTTTCAGCTGTTTTCCGAGTTCGCCCAGCGAGGTCTTGTTATATTGGAATTTTATAGCCATTCTGTTTGAGTTGAATTGCTCTACTCGGTTTTAGGCCAGTATTTCTCCACCAGTTCGCTCTTGATGGCCACCTCTTCCTTCGAGAAGTATTTGGCGAAGAGCTCCCACGCCGTGTCGAGCATCTGCGTAATTTCGATATTGACGTCGATCGCCAGCAGTTTCTCCGAATAGTCGTAAGCGAACTTGAGCGCACGCTCGTCGTAGTCCGAAAGGTCGAAGCCGTTCTCCAGTTTGGTCTTGGCATTGGCCGCATCGGCGTAGAGACGCACGGCAGCGTTCATCACCTGCGGATGATCCTCGCGGGTCTTCTTGCCGATCACCAACTGTTTCAGACGCGACAGCGAACGGAACGGATCGACGATAACCTTACCCGTGTCCGAATCGTTGCGCAGGAACAACTGACCCTCGGTGATGTAACCCGTATTGTCGGGGATGGCGTGCGTGATGTCGCCGCCCGAAAGGGTCGTCACCGCGATAATGGTGATCGAGCCGCCGTTGGGCAACTGCACGGCCTTCTCATAGATCTTCGCCAGATCGGAGTAGAGCGAACCGGGCATCGAGTCCTTCGAAGGAATCTGATCCATACGGTTCGATACGATGGCCAGCGCATCGGCGTAAAGGGTCATGTCCGTCAGCAGCACCAGCACCTTTTCACCCTTATCGACGGCGAAATATTCGGCGGCGGTCAAGGCCATGTCCGGCACGAGCAGACGCTCCACCGGGGGATTCTCCGTGGTATTGACGAACGAAACGATGCGATCGAGCGCACCGGCGTTTTCGAACACCTGCTTGAAGTAGAGGAAGTCGTCGTTCGAGAGACCCATGCCGCCCAGGATGATCTTGTCGGCCTTGGCACGCAGGGCCACATTGGCCATCACGGCGTTATAGGGCTGATCCGGGTCGGCGAAGAAGGGAATCTTCTGGCCCGTCACGATCGTATTATTGAGGTCGATGCCGGCGATACCCGTGGCGATCAGCTCCGACGGCTGGATGCGGCGGAACGGATTCACCGTCGGACCGCCGATTTCGCGGGCTTCGCCCTCGATCTGCTCGCCGCCCTCGATGGGTTCGCCGTAGGCGTTGAAGAAACGGCCCGCCAGGTTGTCCGAAACGCGCAGCTTCGGGGGTTCGCCGTGGAAAATTACCTCCGAATCGGTGGTAATACCCTCCGTGCCCGCGAAAACCTGCAAAGTCACCTGGTCGCCCATAATCTTCACCACCTGGGCCAACTTGCCGCCTACGGTGGCCAGCTCGTCATTACCCACGCCCTCGGCACGCAGCGTCACGGTCGCCTTGGTAATGTTTTCAATCTTGGTATATATCTTCTGAAATGCTCGTGTTGTCATACCGCGCCTTATTTGGATTCTTTTTCACTCACTGTTTTCTCGATCTGACGGCGGTAGTCCTCGAATTTCTCCGATTTCCACTCCGAATAGTTCATCTGACGGAAGAGGTTGATCAGGCCCTTGAAGAACGAAGCGCACTCCTCGAATCCGGCGAACGCGAACTCCCGGTCGCAGATGTCGAGCACCATCTCGTACATCATCTTCTGGCGTTCGATCGGGCAGTTGGCGTCGATCTCGTCGAAGGCGTCCTGCTGCAAGATCACGAAGTCGATCAGCTCCGACTTCCAGAACCGCTCGTGGTACTCCACCGGCACGCCGTCGTCACCCAGGATGTTGATCTGGTCGTTGGCCTCCTTGCCGCGCTGCACGAGCGTCTTGCCCGTATAAACCTTCTCCACCCAGCCCTTTTCGATGCGGGTGTCGAGGTACTCCTCGATCTCGGGATATTCGAGGTATTTCGAGTAGGACTCCAGCGGGTCGATAGCCGGGTAACGCTTCGAATCGGCGCGGCCCTGCGAAAGGGCGTAGAAACAGCGGGCTGCCTTCTTCGTCGATTCGGTCACCGGCTCCTTGAGGTTACCGCCGGCAGGCGACACCGTACCCAGGAAGGTCACCGAACCCGTCTTGCCGTTGCTCAGCTTGACCAAACCGGCCCGCGCATAGAAGTTCGAAATGATCGCCGAAAGATCGACCGGGAAGGCGTCCTGGCCCGGAAGCTCCTCCAGACGGTTGGACATCTCGCGCAGCGCCTGCGCCCAACGCGAAGTCGAGTCGGCCATAACGAGCACCTTGAGGCCCATCGAACGGTAGTATTCACCGATAGTCATACCCGTATAAACGGACGCCTCACGCGCTGCGACGGGCATGTTCGAAGTATTGCAGATGATGATGGTACGTTCCATGAGCTTGTGGCCCGTGCGGGGATCGACCAGTTCGGGGAACTCCTTAAAGATCTCGACCACCTCGTTGGCACGCTCGCCGCAGGCCACGATGATGATGATGTCGGCGTCGGCCTGCTTCGAAATGGCGTGCTGGAGCACGGTCTTGCCGGCGCCGAAAGGTCCGGGGATGAAGCCCGTACCGCCCTCGGCCAGCGGGTTGAAAGTGTCGATGGCCCGCACGCCCGTCTCCATGACGCGCGAGGGGCGTGGCTTCTCCCGGTAACAGCGCACGGCCTGCTTCACGGGCCACCGCTGAACCATCGTAATATCGTGATCCCGGCCGTCGGCATCGGTGATGACGGCGATCGTGTCCGTAACCTTGTACTCTCCGGCGGGCACGACGCTCTTGACCGTATAGGTTCCCTCCATCGTGAAGGGTACCATGATCTTGTGCTCGACCCACTCCTCCTTGACCTGGCCCAGCCACGATGCGGCCGAAACCTTGTCGCCGGGCTTGGCCAGCGGCTTGAACTCCCACTTCTTCTCGAAGTCGATAGGGTCGGTGATCGAACCGCGTGCGATGAACAGACCGTCCATCTTCTCCAGGTCGTTCTGCAGACCGTCGTAGTTGCGCGAAAGAAGACCGGGAGCGAGCGTCGCTTCCAGCATGTGACCCTCGAATTCGACCTTTTCGCCGATCTTCAGTCCGCGGGTCGAGTCGAAAACCTGCACGTAGGCATTGTCGCCCACGACCTTGATGACCTCGGCCATCATCTTGGTATCCCCGCAGTAAACGTGACAGATTTCGTTCTGGCCGACAGGGCCGTCCGCCTTCACGATCACGATGTTCGAGATGATACCGTTTACTCGTCCTGTTGTTTTCATTATCTGTTTTATTGTTTATTGATCAAATCCTTGCCGTCCAGACTGGTCATCAGGCGATGCAGCATTTCGCGCCCCTGCTTGTCGTCCAAACGGGTCCAGCGCGCCACGATGTTCACCTTCACCAGGTAAGCCAGCAGCGCGTTGATGTCGAAATAATCGAAAGTGGAAAGCTCCTCGGCCTGGTTCCAGCGGATCGCGTCGATCTTGCGCTCCTTCTCCACCAGGTTGGTTTCGTCGTTCACGGCAGCGATCACCGCCTCCAGATAGGGGACATCGCCCCGCAAGCCGAAATCGGCGGCCGACGAGCGTTTTAGCTGCTGCGAAGTTTCATCCCCGCCCACGACAGACTGCTCGGCCGAACGTCCCGTAACGCGGGCTACGACGGCGGCAGAGATGTTGCGCAGGTTGCGGTCGAAATCGGCCCACTGGCGCAGGAAACGGCTCTTGGAGTGGGCGCACTCGTCGTAGTAGGCCGAGAAAAGAGCGTTCTCGAACGATCGGTCGGTGTCGATCCCGTCCTCGTTGTCGGCATCTTCATCGACGATGGCCGAATAGGAACGGACCACGGTCGCCATACGCGCCGGAAGCCGGTCGGGGTTCTTGGTCTGCTCCTCGATCTCTTCCCGCGAGAGGTTGCCCAGCGGGTTGTGCGCCGCGCGTCCCTTGCGGAAATTAACCAGGTTCTCGCAGTCGTAGTAACCGTAAAGCAGACGCACGCAACGTGCATCGCGGGCGGAAACCCCTTCGAGAATCTCCTCGATGATCGCCCGGGCATTGAAGCCCTTGGTATCGGCATCGAGCGAATACTCCCGCAATCCGGCTACCAAACAGTAGTAATTCTTGTCGAACATGGCGCCCGGCTTAAGCGTTATACAGCATTTTATAGACTTTGTCGCGCAGGTACTCCTTCAACAGAGCGTCGAAATCCTGGTCCGAAAACGAAATGTAGTAGCCGCCGTCTTTGGCACCCACCTTGAATCCCGTCCTGACCTCCTTCGAATAACCCACTTCGACGCCTGCGGCCAGCAGCTCCTTCGCAGCGGCTTCGAACGTCGCTTCGAACGCCTTCTGTTCCGCCTCCGGCAGCAGGGCCTTCAACTGGTTCTTCGACGAATCGGCGCCGCTCCAGTTCTTGGCGACGGTAAGCAGCATCTGCTTCACGAATTCGGGATCGAGCGTCGCGGCTTTCACGGCGGGAGCCGTGCTCTTGGCGATAATCATGGAGCTGATCTCGGACTTGATCTTCGAGAGGGCCTGCTTGCCCGCGAGCGAAATCTCGGTCATCGCGTTCTTCTCCACATCCTGCGCTTTGGTATTGGCATCGGCGAGGATCTTCGCGGCCTGCGCCTCGGCTTCCTTCACGATCTTGGCCGCATTGGTCTTCGCTTCGGCCACCAGACGTTCCGCCTCGGCACGGCCTTTCTCCAGTCCCTCGTCGTAGAGCTTCTGGGTTAACTGTTGAAGTTTGTTTTCCATAGAATTTATGTTTATTATATTTGAATTTCTTATTCGTCACTCCATGACCTCGCGTCACGGATTCCGGGATGCAGCCCGGCCTCACACCGATCCTGCCGACCGAAACGCACGGCATACAGCACCGCTTTCCCCGCCGGCAAATCCGACCGCAGGCATACGATCCGGGATCATCGGAATCTTTCTCTTCCTCACCTCCATCCGAGACTAGATCGCAAGCGATCTCTCCCCGACTCCGACCGGAAACATCGGAACTGTTCCCGAAATCACACTCCTCCGAATTAGTTCCTACAAATATATAAAATCCATTTTAACCCACGCATATTCGGCGCATTTTTTTTCGGATCGAACTATAAATATTGTCTTTGAGTTTCGATTTCAACAATCGATCAATCACATTAGTTTTTATCTAATTAGAAAAATCAATAGCATATGGTTCTCCTGATATTTTTTTAAGCACTTTATATATCCACGGATCTTTGTAGTCGCTTGTAAAAATTTCTATTTCTTTCGATGGCAATACAAGCTGTCCATTGTAATATACTTTTACATCGGGAAGGATTTTTAGCATATCAAAAGTGTAATCGTGTTTTGGAGGAAATAATTTTTCCCAACGATATAACGCACCAAACATGCCGATATTGGTAATACAAATAGTATTTGATCGACATGGTAGAATTTCAAGCTCATTTTTATTCCATCCACTCAACCACCCGACACGATTATTTAGATATGTAGCATAATTCGAAGAATCCGGGAGATTGATACGAACTGTGTCCGCACTATTATTACGAACATTTACTTCGTAATTAATCTCGATATCCGAATGTTCGAATTCGGCGTAAAATCGTTTATCGGCCAAGGATAGGGTTATGGACCGAATACTTACGGTATCGCTGTCCTTTGCAAAATCTTCGAAAGAATCGATTACTAAATGGGTTACATTTTGTGTTTGGTAACGATCATCTGAGCAAGCCGCTAATCCGAATAGCAGAAAAATAACACTGAAAATGTTATTCAATTTGTTTTTTATATTTTTCGATTGCATTTTTTCAATCGTTTGGGACAACCAACGTCTTCATCTCGAAAAAAGCTCCCTCCGAATGAAAATCCGAAGGGAGCAATGGCTTATTCAAAATTCATCGCCCTGATGTTCGGGACGCAGCAGATCGGTGACTACCTTTACGGGCGAAAAAGTCGTGATGGGGACTTCGACGAAGACCGTATTCCACCGGGCCATGGCACCGTTCCAAAGACCGGGCAGTTCCTGCGCGAGCAGCTCGCGGCCCCCGTCCGACTTGCGGGAGATAAAACCCGTAGCGGGATCGACGAACTCCCGCAGATCGAAACGACCGCCTTTCGAGGTGCGGAAGCTGCAAACCAGATCCACCGGATTGAAATGAGTCGCCGAGCGCATCAATTTCCGCTTTTCGGGAGCGATCTGGTTCGATTCGGCGATCTGGAGCGTCTCCAACCCGTCGGCCCCGGCCACCCAGAAGGGGCCGCCGCCCGGTTCGCCTTCGTTGCGCACCATGCCGCACACCCGGATCGGGCGGTCGAGCACCTGCCTCAAAAGAGCCGTGCCGTAGTCCTTGGGCAGTTTCACGCAGAGTTCATTCTCGATGAACGCGGCGATGGGCTCCAACTCGGCACCCGGCACTTCGAGGGCCATGAGGTATTCAAAAATCCGCTCCTGCAATGCGAGCAACACTCCGGCCAGCGCTTTTTTATAAAGCACCGTATCGCCCCGCCGGGCATCGGTAGTAACATTATCGATATTTTTAACGAAGACTATGTCGGCATCGATCTTTCCGAGGTTCCCGATCAGCGCCCCGTGTCCCGCAGGACGGAAGAGTAGCCGCCCGTCTGCCCGTCGGAAAGGCGTACAGTCGGGATTCACGGCCAGCGTGTCGGTCGAAGGGTCCTGCACGGAGAAGGAGATGCGATACTTGACCCCGAAACGGGATTCGTAACCCGGTATCTTTTCGGCCAGCAACGCTTCGAAACGGGTCAGATGCTCGGGCGAGACGGTAAAGTGAATCTTCACCTCGCCCCCGGCGGCGGCGTACTGCGCCCCTTCGACCAGATGCTCTTCGACGGCTTTGCGCACCTCGTCCCCATAGCGGTGGAACGACACCAGTCCCTTCGGGGTTTCCCCGTAACGGAGCCCTTCGGCGACGATATTTTCGACCGTCCGCAGCTCGTCGGCATCGTCACCGATGATCGTCCGCAGCTCGGGCCAGAAGGCGAAGCGGCGGCGGTTGGCCAGCAACTCCCCGACTACAGCCGTACGGCGCCCCTCGCGGACGAACTCGAACAAATCCTTGAACATACGGGTCGCGGCGCCCGAAGCGGGCACGAATTTCACCACCCGCAAAGACTCCTTCGCACGGTCGTAACGGGCCGCCGCCTGCTCGATCCCGGCAGCATCCAGCACCCGAATACCGTCGCCGCACGAAGCGGCCCGCGTCACGGGAAGAAAGGGAAAACCTTCCCGAAAATTTTTCAACTGGGTTTCGAGAGCCGCCGGCGTCAGGCCGTGCTCCTCCATTTGCACAAAATCCTCTTTCGTAAACATATCGGAAACCGTTTATCAGTCACATTCATTCTCTTTCAGCAAGATCGGCGCCACATCGACCGACGCCCGACGAAGCGGGCGATAAAAAACAGCGACTCCGCCCGTTTTTCTCTTCACGCACACGGCGCCCTGCCCGCCTGTTACAAAAAGCTCCCTTCTCACTCGCATAGATCGAAACCGTTGAACGATCGTTCTCCTTGCCCGACACAACGCCCCACATCACTCGACCGAAAACGGCGAATTGCGAGCCCCTTTCTCTCCGCCGGGCAAAAAAGCCGTCCTCTCCTGCCTCACTCATCGGAAACATCGAACTACATTCTCTGTTTTCTACGCCCGGCAGAACGAGTGAAGTCGTTCTGCCCTCGCTTGTCGAAAACATTCAAATTAACGAAATAATTCCTAACTTTGCAAATATGATACGAGAATTTAACAATCCCGAACTCGCCCCGCGCAACAGTTTTCACGTGGCGCAGCGGGCGGCACGCCTCATCGAGTTCGACCGGACGGAAGATTTGCAGGAACTCTTCGAGAAAGGGATGCCTGATCCGTGGTACGTCCTCGGCGGAGGCAACAACGTCCTCTTCACGCAGGACTATCCCGGCACACTGCTGACCCCTGTGGCACAAGGTATCCGCATCGTGGACGAACAGCCGGACTGCGTGACGGTCGAAGCCGACGCGGGCGTCGAGTGGGACGACCTGGTCGAATGGGCCGTACAGCACGAACTGTGGGGATTGGAAAACCTCTCGCTCATCCCCGGCAAAGTCGGGGCCGCTCCGGTTCAGAATATCGGGGCTTACGGCTGCGAGGCCAAGGATGCGATCCGAAGCGTCGAGATGTTCTGCACGGAGACCTTCAACACGCTCGTCCTGAACAGAGAACACTGCGCGTTCGGGTACCGGGACAGCGTCTTCAAACGCTCCCTGCGGGGACGTGTAATCATCACCTCGGTCCGCTTTGCGTTGAG
>OLIT01001509.1_pt1 | contig 19884 bp, 18 predicted proteins | sample 1601341 | NCBI WGS metagenome assembly OLIT01 (sample SAMEA2452121, study PRJEB22498) | human gut metagenome | biome: human feces; feature: human gut; material: feces | place: Australia | collected 2012
AAAACTACAACCAAACCTCAAACTATGAAAGATGCATTTGTCCGAATGCTTACAACCAAACGTAGTTCAGCACAAGCTAATTATGAAACGTAGTTCAGCGTTAGCTAATTGTGAATTGTGAATTATGAATTGTGAAACGTAGTTCAGCGTTAGCTAATTATGCATTATGAGACGAAGTTAAGCCTTCGCTAATAAAAAAGCTACTTTGTATAAAGTGAGATATAAAGTAATCTGATTTAAAAATTTTTATATTTCATTCCGGCGGAGTATAAATCCTCCGGAATATTAGCTTTGTTGTTTTATCAAAAGACAGACATCTTTTTTATTCTTACATTTCATCTTTTTGGTTCTGTACTTTATGATTTCATTATTAATATATATTTCCTTTCAAAAAGGAATATATTTCGATATTTTTGCAAGCATTGTTGTTACTTGAAGAAAATCTATTGACTCACAAATACCTTTTATTAGTTTATTATCTTGAGTATAAAAAACACCTGCATGAGATTTATTATATTTCGATGGGCGCGGTTTGACATCAATTGTGATTTTATCCGTTTTCACCTTTCTTATCTTGCCTGTATTTATTTGAGCATATCCGCAAACTTCATCTCCTTGATTTCGTGGTTTTATTTTAATAACGCTTTCTTTTGTTACAGGACCATATTTTAATCGATTTACAGAAACGTATGTTTCATCTCCATTTGGTAAATGTGTCATATTAAAAGCAGATGGAGACACTTCGTTTCCATGAAGCATTGATGGAGAAAACATAACTCTAGCTAATTCTTCATCGTCATTTACAACGTCATTTCCATCCAAGCACATCTTCAATTTCTTTTATTGTTTTTTTAAAATTCTTCTCATTAAAATGTTTCTCTCCTTTTACATCTCTACCATCTTTACCTAAGGCAAAATAAGAATAATTTTCATTGCCGATATTTATTGAAGCCAAGAAATCTCCTTTAGCTGACAAGATAAGTGTACCGTTTGTGTTTGGAAATAAGCAAAAATAGTTTATTTCTTTTGAACTCAATTTTTCTATTGCCTTTTTAGTATTGTCGTAAGAATCTTCTTCTATTGCTATGGCGTCATAACCATCCCACCCATTTTTTAATGTCTTTAAATGGTCTAGCGTTTTTAACATATTGTACACATAATAAACTTCTGTCAAATCTATATCAGCTTTCGATAATTTTGATGTGTGATGTTCACTAACTGTCTTGTATTCAAATTCTGAGTTTGATGGAATCTCTTTTATTTTTCTTGGAGTTAAATGTTGTTTATTGCACTTCTCTTGTGGGTTGTCAAAATAATCATAATCACCACAACATATATTGCGGATATCTCTTTCTTCAATAAAATCAATAGTAAAATGATCTTTCATTTTTCACCTTTCATTATGTTAATTATGTTGACAGAAATCATATTTACAAAAGCATCAAACATTATTTTATTTAATTTTGATATATTATCTGTTAACTCTGAAAGACTAAATGCTTTTATAGGCTTATATTCTGTAGATAAACTGAACAAGATATTTATATCGTTTTTATTTTTAATGTCATATCCCATTGTGAGTAGCATATCACACTCATCATTAAGACGGATCTTCTTTTCTTTTTCTAATTTAAAAACCTTTTCTGATTCATTTCCTTTAATCATGTCATCGTAATCAGAGCGGAAAACAAAACCTAGAATATTCTTCAATGAAGATTCATCTTGCAAATGAAATGGAAAAATATTATCTTTTTTATATGTAAAGGATTGAATTTTATCAACTTCAATACTTTTAAAGTATGTGATAATATTTTCTAAATGCCTTTGCATGACATTTTGAAATGAGTTGTATCCTTTATGACCAAGAACAACAGAAACAGATGCTTTATCGTAATTGAATATGTACTTTGTTTCTATCTTATTTGATTCAATAACAGAAATGCCTGATTTAGGTTCTTTAGGTATCTCTAATTTAAATACATTCTTTGCAAAATCTATAAAGTGTTCCCAATAATCATATAGCTTTTCTGATTGAATGAAATTAACATTCAAATCAACGCATTGTAAGAAAGTATTTTTAAACACTTCATACTCAGCACATTCAAATGGGTTATTAAATTCCATCATTGATTAATATTAATAAGTAATGTCTTAAAACATACGAATTACTATTTTTCAGTATTATATTCTATGGTTTATTCAAGTTTTTCTTATGCAAAGTTAAGAAAAATATGTGATAAAAGCAATTATATATATAAAAATATACATAAAATGATATATATTGATAAGATTTTTATGTTTATATCGTCATATTATTAAATAAAATAGAAAGTCCTATATTTATATGATTTTTATTAATATAAGAGTAAAAAATCTGACTTTGCATGAAAAAAATGCAGAATCTTACATAAATTGCACGAAATTAATGCAGAATTTCGCTAAACTTGCACGAAAAAGATGCAATAGCATTGGGGGCTTTTCTTTAGGAGTTAAAGGAGTTATAGTAGTTAAAGGAGTTAAAGTCAAATGCCAACGTAGTGCATGTTTAAGTGAAGAGCAGGCGAAAACGCAATTAAAAATTAAGAATTAAGAAGTAAGAAAATTACTTCTGTGGTTTTATGTCAGTAGTTAAGATGGCTATAGCAAACGCCAACGTAGTGCTTGCGACAAGAATCCACAAGACATATGATAATTATGAATTATGAATTATGAATTATGAATTGTGAATTATGAATTCAACTCCATGCTCCTTTAACTACTATAACTACAAAAATAAGCAACAAAGCACATGGATTTTTCACTGTTCACTTTTCATTTTTCACTTAAATATACTTTTCTGACTTCCCTCGCAATCTTATCCCAGTCATACTTTGTCATGTCGTAGTCTATGTGTTCCACGGGATGCGTCATTACGTCATTTAGTTTCTTTGCCAGCTCGTCCACGTTGCCTACGTGGAAGTAGTCGTTTTGTGGGAGACCTACCTCAAGGTTTGCCGGTATGTCGCTCACTATCACCTTCACGCCGTAGCTCATGGCTTCAAGCAGGGCTATGGGCAGGCCCTCGTGACTTGACGGCAGACAGTAGCACATGCAGTTAGTCAGCAGCGAGTGCAGCTTACGGCCCTTCACAAATCCCGTCAGCACCACGCCGTTCTTCCTCGCCATCTCTTTCAGTCCCCTTGAGTAGTCGTCCTCAAAGTCAGTGTCACCGGCCAGCACCAGCTTTACATCATTTAATTCATAATTAGCTAACGCTGAACTTTCTTTCTTAATTCTTAATTCTTCATTAGCTTGTGCCGAGCCTTGTTCCTTAATTCTTAATTCTTCATCAGCTTGTGCCGAGCCTTGTTTCTTAATTCTTAATTCTTCATTAGCTTGTACCGAACCTTCTTTCTTAATTCTTAATTCTTCATTTTTAATTATATTGAACGCTTCCACCAGGTGGTGCAGGTTCTTTTCCGGCACAAAGCGACACATGCCCAATATGTAGCGTCCCTTCTTTATGCCCAGTTCCTCAAAATACTCGTGATAGTCGCATATCTCAGGCTTCGACACGCCGTTATATATCAGATGTACGTTCTTTGTGCGTCCGTATTTCTCCTTTATCAAGTTACGTATCACGTCGCTTATAACAATCACGTCGTCAGCAAACATACATCCCATGCGTTCGCCCATCTTCAGCACCATCTTGGCTGCCTTTCCCCATTTGTCCCTGTCGTAGTCGGGGCCGTGATGCGTAAACACCACCTTCATGCCCAGCATCTTGGCGTAAGGCGTCAGTAGGGCAGGGCCTATGGCGTGTATGTGCAGTATGTCTGCGCCCAGTTTCTTCGCCATGTTTATCGCCCTGTAAGTATGTATAATGGCTTCAAACGACTTCTTCTTCGGTGTCTCTATGTCCACCAGCTTCACGCCTTTCCATTCTTTCAGACCGTCGTTCACATAGCTTTTACGCCTTATCACCGTTACGTCTTCGCCCATGGCGGCAATTCTCGGAAACAGTTCCTCGCAGTGTGTCTCCACTCCGCCCATGACATTAGGAATGCCACGGGTACCTGTAACAACAATTTTCATAAAGTTTTCCGGGTTAAAAAATAAATCATTACTTTTGCCTCGTCATAAGCAAAAGTCCATGTCAAAGTTTTTTCTCAATATAAAAGAATCAGCCCAACACGCCGGCATAATTCTTCTTTCGTGCCTCTCCGCCCTTTGGCTGTTGATTAGGGGGAAGAGAATAAAATAATATAACTAAAAGTTAAAGTAGTTATCGCCAACAAGTTGACTAGGAGTTAGAGCCATATGTCTTGTGGATTCTTGTCGCAAGCACTACGTTGGCAATTGGATTTTTCATTTTTAACTTTTCACTTTCGTAAAAAGCTGTTATAAAATGCTATCAGCTTATTCCAATAGCTTTCTTTGCTTAGATTCTCGTTAGCGAATTTTATTGTGTTTCCGCTTATAGCTTTATATCCTTCGTCATTCAGGCCGTCTGCTTTTAATATTATTTCGCTTAATGCCTTTACGTTTCCGCTCTCAAACTGGTATCCGGTCTTTCCATCAACCACGATTTCGGGTATTCCTCCTATCTTTGCTCCAATTACAGGAGTGCCAACGGAGTAAGCCTCTATTATGGTCATCGGGTTGTTCTCATACCATTCTGACGGCACTACTACGAAATATGCGTTGCTTACCAGATCTGTAAGTTCTTTACCTCTCTTATATCCAAGAAACTCCACGTTGTGCATACCGTTGCTCTTGGCATATTCTTTCAGCTCATCTTCTTTAGGGCCAGTACCTACCACTTTCAGCTTACACTGCTTAATGTCCTTAAATGCTTCAAGCAATGTCTTTACGCCTTTTTCATACGACAAGCGTCCGAAGAACAGAAAATACTTGTCTTTAGGCATTTCTTTTGCGTGTTCAACAATAGATGTAGAGAAATTATATAGCGTGATGTTCTTCTTTGCCTTTACTGCCGGCATATATCGCTCCTGAATCTCTTTTGCGAAGTTGCTTACATATATAAAGCCGTCGATATATTTTGCAGGATTAAAATATCTGTTTCTGAAATATTGTTCCGCTGCCATCACTGCGCTCATCAGCTTGCTGCCTTTACAGCATGTGTTGGTAAAGCATTTATAAAAGTGCTTACCTTTACATTCTTCACATATCTGTCCTTTACCGTTTCTGAAGGTGTATGCCGGGCATACTATGCGATAATCATGAACAGTGAACAATATCGGTATATTATATTTCTTCAACACAGGAAATATCGAGGGCGTTATCTGTCCCCACATCAGATGAATGTGTGCAATGTCCGGTTTCTCGTCCCCAATAAGCTGCTCTATCTTGCGTGCTGCCTCAAAGTGGTAAAAATAGTTTATCATATTTTTCACCTGTTTCAGTGGCCCGCGCCTTGTTTCTTTCGATTCAGGAAAATACTTGCTGTATGGCGAAGGATTATTGTCTGCCCACTTCAGTGTAAAGTAAACCACCTTATGCCCATGTTCTTCCAGCATCTTTCCCGTATTGAAGCATACTGTTTCAGCTCCACCTTTGTTGAAATTATATACGTCGATTAGAAGTACTTTCATCTTTTATGATTAGTGTTTTTACGTAAATTTATTATTACACTAACGTTCCGTCAATCAGCTTACCATAGAAAGTTTTCTTGCCATCAACTTCTTTTTCGAAGCTCTGTTTCCATGTAAGTTTATATAACACAGTATCTTTACTTATTTTCTTCCAGATGTTTTCGTCATAAGGCTGTCCTAACACCTTATATAGTTCATCGCAGTAGGTGTTGTTCGGCTCTATTTTGCTGAATGCATCTGAAATTTCTTTGTAATGTTTTTGAGCTAGAACAATAACATAATCTGTTAATAAGTAGTCAATCAGTTTGTCGTTCTCTTTCCAATAATTATACAAGAAGTCAAGAATAACTTTATATATCCATCTGTTTTCATATCCGCATCCCAAAGAGTAATTTGCGAAATAGCCGCAAGCTACAGAACAATGTAGATAATCCGGGCGTTTTATCGACCATAAAGGCAACTGCATATAATCCTCAAAACATTTGCTTGTGCAAAAGAAAGTAGAATCAATCCATAAGCCTCCATAAGTGGATAGTAGATTCATTCGTAATAAGTCCGAATAAATTGTTCTTGAAATAATGTTTTGTCTTCTCTTTTCTTCAATCCACTTTGGAAAAGTTACATAATTTTTATAGTTTTCTTCTGTTATGCATATAACTTCATAATCACCGGCATAACGTTTAATTGACTCAACGCAGGCTTTAACTATTTCTGGCGCATTGTCAAGTCCTTGCCACCAGCATATCCATATCTTGTTTCTTAAGCGTTCGTCACTTTCCGGCAAGTTCTTGGTAAACTTATATGTTGCCCAATAGTTCTTATATTTATCTTCCAAGAAGTCAAGCATTATCTTATGCTTCTCCATTAGGCGGTTCTTGACACTTTCAGGCTCCTTAAATCCGTTTCTGTTCATTATCTGAATGTCAACCTTAGCCCTGAATGTTACTAATGCAGCTTTCCAAGATATAACTTTCGCGACGTCGTATGTCGCTTTTAATTCTTCTATGCTTCTATGAAGAATTCTTTTTATATTGTTGTGCTTTTGTGCCATATTAAAATGTTATTTATGCTTCATATTTACTTTTTCCCAATAAGATATAATAAATATTGAATATTAATACGTTTAACCAAAAAGCTTTATATTTGATAATATAGAATCCTAATTTTTCTTTTCTGGGAATTTTCTTTCCACGTATGAAGTTTAATATATCTTTCCATTTAGGATAATTATAAATTATATTACATAGCTTATGTTTATCCGATAATTTCATATCAGAAAGAATTATGCCCCGTAAAATTATACCTCGCGTATAATTTTCAAAAAAAAGAATGATATCTTCTTTTATTTCTGGTAGATTATAATCATCAGCAATTTTCATTAATAATTCAAATAATCTGAAGTTACAATCAATTTTTTTTGTATTAAATGATGAATGAGTTAGAGAAATACCATTATAGCAATAATGATAGAATGTATATGGTATACATACTATTTTTTTGCATAATGGAATAAGCATTGTATGAAATAGAATATCTTCTGATAAATATTCACGTTCAGATAGAAATCTGATATTATTTTTTTCTATGATATTTCTTTTATATATTCCATTCCATACAGACATCCAAATTGTATCGATATCTGGTTTTGTATCAAATATCATACTTTTTATAAATGGAATTATATCTTTGCCTTCCCATGTTTGATTTAAAACAAAGCATTTATTTTCAGTTCCATCTGAATTATGCATTGTAAAACCTGCATAAACTATATCTGCATTAGTTTCTTTTGCTTTGTTATATAAAGTTTCATAAGCTTCTTTAGAGGTGAAATCATCAGAATCTATGAATGCAACGTATTCACCTGTTGCAATATTGAGTCCTGCATTTCTTGCATCGCTTAGTCCTCCATTTTTTTTATGGATTACTTTTATTCGATTATCTTTTTTGGCATAATCATCACATAGTTTAGGACAATTATCAGGTGAACCATCATCAACCATAATAATCTCAATATCTTCTAGTGTTTGATTTATTAATGTTTGCATACAACGATCAAGATATTTTTCTACATTGTATATTGGAACAATAATACTAACTTTTGGCATGATAATCGATTTTAGAATGAAAAACGTTAATTTAGTACACTTTTAATCCAACTTATTGATTCTTTTCTTAATTTATCTAATTTATATTGTGCTATTTCACCATCATAATTGTATGATATATCTGATATCTTTGTCCCAACTTTTATGGCTAATTTAGACAATTCAATGTTATTTAGAATAGATGTTTGCCTGTCGTCCCCATTATCAGGAATAATAGAAATTAGTGGACGACCAAAATTAAGTGCAAAAGCTGTACCATGAAATGATGATGTCAATACAATGTCGGCATTATTGAAATAATCAATAAAATCAGGAATAGAAGAGTTAATTATATTCTTATATTTCAATACACTTTTATAATCATGAGAAATTTCACCATCGAGAACATATATCTTATATCCCAACTGTTTTTGAAAGTATTCTGCAACTTCAAAGATATATGGCTGTGGTTTAAAAGCATAATCTAGCATATATAAAAGTATATAATTTTCTTTCTTTTTAAATTTAGAACGAGGTATCGCAGCAAGCCATTCAGACTTGGAAAGCATAAGTGTAGGATCAAGTAATACCTGTACATCTAATGGGATGCCTAGTTGATGCTCTATAATTTCTTTACCATAACTTTCTCTAACAGAAATAGCTTTAAATGTAGATAGATAATGCTTAAATTTCTCTATATATTCATCTGGAAGCCTTTTCAGTGCGAAACTCGATGATACAGATATTTTAGGCTTCTCATTTGGAACAAAGGATAAAAGATATACAGAATCACCATAAGAGAAACGCGTATTCCAAACTTGATCACTACCAACAATAAAGGCATCATAATTATCCCATGTTTCAGTACGTAGCTCGTCTAATGATTTATATCTTTTTGTAAGATGCAAAAAAGAACGACGAAACCGTTCTAATTTTTTGCTTTTACGATGTTTTGCTTTAATACCAAGAGTCTGAGCAATAATACTTTTTAATGATGGTTTGTTGTCATCATGTGAAAAATACCATGGATTATTTCTGTCGTAATCAATTATTTTACATTCAAAACCCATGTTTTCAAGCAATGTTTGAGTTGCAAATGCTTGAAGTACTGACCCGAAATTAGGTACTGAATAAATTGTTACAAGGCCTATCTTTTTGTACATATCAGTATTTCATTATGTGTAGTTTTCTAAAAACTTTTAATGGAAACTCAAGAAATGAAACAATCTTATCTATTGTTACCAATGATAATTTGCTTCTCATAAGATATAATGTCAATGGACGTAACGGATGAGCGTGAGCATTAGTTTTCATTTGACCCTCACAGACTATATCAATTTGTATGTTCTTTATATATATATTAGACATTTGACATATAATATCTTTTCCCTTAGATGTTATTGCTAAAACACCAGTTACACCTTTATCTTCATTTTCATAGGTTTTTCCCCACAAATCACCGATACGTATATCTGCATAGGATTTTGACATCTTGAAGCGACAAGCAGAAGTACATTGAAATCCAAGACAATGATGCCCAAAAAAGTATTTATAAAAAAAATCTCCTTGGGTCATCTTTGAATTATATAAACCATTACATCCTGTTATGGCGTATGAATCATGCCAACCACTTTCTTTATTACGCCATGATGCATTGTAGATTCTACAAATTTTATTTTCGACATAATCACAATATTTTTTCCAAAGAAGCATTGATGGAACACCATGACAGAAGAAATCTATAAGGACAAACCTGTCCTCTGCATGTTTTCTTGTAATGATTCTACGTAAAGATGCAATTTGACATGGAGTACCAATTACAGCATATTTACCATTCTTAAAATCTAATTTCTTAAAAGAATCAATAGTATAACTTTGTATATATTTTGAACCTGCACTTTGTTTTAAACAATCATCATTCTCCGAAAAGTAATGTTCTGCTATACCTTTTTCGGCATTATATCTTACACCACAAAATGTATATCCTTTTTTTATAAGGTAGCTGGCAATTTCGTAACCAGTCCCTCCAGATGATGATGTTCGTCTTATTTCCGGATTAAGGCTCCATGTTGCATATCCTTCGGGATTTCCGTCTTGTTGTTTATCTTCTTTATTGTAATAAGCACAAACTTTTAGACATAACCCACATTTAATACAAGCATCATCATTAATTATAACAGGACTATAAAATCCATTACGATCAAGTCGTATATCAATAATTGCTTTGGGACATGAAATAGTGCATACTCCACATCCATAACAATTATGTATTTCTGAAACATTTATCATTTATTTAATAATTATAGTCAATAAACGTTATTAAAAAATATGTATAAAAATTTCACAAGCTCATGCTATGCATGAATGAAATGAAGTATTTTTTTTAATTTAGGTTTTATTTTTACATTTATATAGTGAGTATTAAAACTATATTTCTTTATTTTTTTGAAATTTTCAACAGAAACTTGAGATACTTCTAATGGTAAAAATTTGTTAGGGATAAATTTAAAAATATCTAGATCAAGAACATGTTTATCCATTGACATCTTCCTATGTAAAAAATGAGCATATAAAAATTCTTCTCTTTTAAGATTATCATCATCCATATAGTATCGAAATATGTGTCCATTATCCCATGTGTAGACAGCTTCTCTGTATGTTTCTACTTTATATCCATGGTTATATTTATAAATATCTGTGCCTAAATATCTAGTTCTTACAAATTTTGTTGGTAGAGCTCTTAAGTTTAAAGAAAAATCAGTTTTAAATACTTTTCTGTTTAATGAAAGAAACAATTGATTAATATTGTATTCATCATGGTATTCCTCATCGAACCAACATATTTTATTTGTTGTAAAAACATCTTTGTATAAAATACGATTTTTGATCTTCGACATAAACCTTCGGTTGTTATCATAAGTATTTTTATAAAGTACCATATGCCCAAGACAAAAAATTTTATCATAAGCGTCTAATAAATCTTCAGTTATGAAATTTGATAAATCCCCCATTATGGTATCAATATCGCAATGCCCCCAAAATGTAAAGTCATTTATGTATTCTTCAAATATGTATCCGTATGCAGGTTTATAATCACATAATTTATATGGATTGTCTAATTTTATGTTGAAATCAAACTTAGATTGTACTAAAATTTGCAATTCAATGAAACTCATTTTTATAACCTTGAAGTTTTCAGGATAGTCATAATGAGTATTATTATCTGTAATCAATAACCAATTGAAGTCTTTATTCCAAGAACAGGTTTTTAGAAATAAAGAAAAGTAATTTGGAAATGTTCCAAAATATGGAATTATAAAACAACATTTTTTCATATTACATCTCTTTTCACAATATTTTTATTAACAAATTGTCGTGTAATTATATTTCCAATAGTTAATGCAAAAAAAGGAAAAGGAGAATTATATCCTCTTAATGTTCCGTTATACCAAATCGTGATAACACACAATATTATAATGACAATACTTATATCATAATAATGCTTTAATTTGTCAGGACTTTTATGTCTGTTATATATATTAGACCATAATATATATGTAAAGAATGATAAAAATAAAATTATACCTAACCATCCTGTTTGTAAAAAGTTAATCTGGAATGTAAACCAATTATATCTTAACCAACCATATTGATTATAAAATGTTGCATCAATAAAACTAAGAGTTGATGATTCTTCACAATTTCCAAGCCCAAATCCAAATAATTCTTGATAATCGTGCTTAAAGAACATTTCAGAAATAACTTGCGAACTCCCTATTCTTGGTAAAGTAAAAGCATTTTCTTGATAGTTCATGAAGGCGTCTTTATTTGTTAAAACCTCAACAGAGCCTTCTCCATTTACTTCTGCTAAAATAGAAAGACCAATAATTAGCATTAGAGAAAACGTTATTGCTAATAAGATTTTTTTTATACTTATATTTCCACTTGTTATAAAATAATAGGTAAAAATAATTGCAATTTCAATAAAGATAAATTTTTCTTCTTCTAAAGCTGCAATAACTAAAGAAGAGAAAAGAATAAATATAAAAGGTCTTAATTTGCAATTGTGATTTATATATTGGTAAAAATAATAAGTAACAAGAACACCACAAAAAATATCTTGTCCATTTCCATTTATAAAGGCACCATTATTTAAGTCTTGGTAATATCCTAAAACGAGATACTGATATAAAGCACAAATTAAATTTAGTATTTGAAAATAGAAGAAAATTCTAAACAATTTATGAATATCTTGTAAACATAAAAATGATGCAGATGCAAAAAATAATGGAAGTGCAATATATTGATTTCTTAATCCCCAAATAAAATTTGGTATACTAACACTATTAATTCCAGCTCCGATTAATAGTGATAGCATAAGAAAAATTATAATAGGTATTGTGCCAAATAAGTTTGTCTTTTTTAATTTAAAATTATCTCTGATTAATATTAGTAAACATAAAATGTCAACTAAAAACAGGCAACTTTTTCCGAAATTGAGATTTTTTATAGCAAACCCACAAAATAGGGTATAGCCAATTGTAAAATAAACGAGTCGTTTTGATAATCTTACAGAAGACATAATTATTTTTTTAGTAATTTAAACGGGTAAAATAAACATTTTGCAATCCTATTTGCATTATTATATCCTATATATCTTCTCAATATTTTTTTTAATTTTATCTCAATTGAAAGTGAATTAGCCCATGTTCCACTAAAATGATGTATACTGTACGTTTTTGGTGTTAGACATATCATTTTATCTGTGATATTTGATTGTGGACAGAAATATTCAGGTGAATAAGCAATTCCCCCATCAAATCGTTGGGTTTGTCTATTTGGTGTTAATCCATATTTCATAAGAATTTCAGTTTGATAATGAGGACATGCTAAGAGATTCAGAGAACCATCTTTATTATAAAAAGATAAATCATCATATAAGTCTAATATGTCTTTTAATACTTTATGTCCTTTAATTGCGCCATAACCAAGACCTAAATTAACAGATTCTTCGTAGTTCATTTTATATTTATCCATTAACGGATCACGACTTTCGAAACCGCAAAACAGGTCTTCTTTTAATAAGTCATCAAAGTTTTTTACGACTTCAACATCTGTATCAAGGTATATTCCGCCATTTTGATATATAACGTCTATTCGTGCATAGTCAGAAACAAAAGCCCATTTTTTTTCTTTGTATGCATCAGCCATATATTGACATTTTGTTATATCATAATTATCTTCGTTCCACTCTTTAATTTCATAGTCTGGCATAAAATCACGCCATGTTTGGATGTATTTTAAAACAAATTCAGGCTTGGGAGTGTGTCCAAACCAGCAGTAATGTATCATTTTTGGTATCATATATTTTATGCTTTTTATTTTATATCAAGATATTTTTTGTATGTTTTAATTGATATTATTTATATTTATATCCGTATTAGTATTGTATTGTTTTATTTTTTTATTAAATGTTTAACTAAATTTTTCAGATTATTGAATTTAATTCTATTTAAGTCTTTCTTTAGAGATGTATACACGGCTTGTTTAAAACCTATTTGGGGATACAATGAAATAAACATATCATAGTTATTGTGAATTCGGCTTGACACTTGTAATTGTCCATTACCTTTCTGTGCTTCAACTACATCACGTTGCACACAAACACAATTTTTTGATATTTCAGACCACACACTTACCGCTTTTTCTGTATTGACAAGTACAGCTGAAACACCTTTTCCGTTAATAAAACCTGCATCTTTTCCAAGTCCCCAAAAGTCACCAAGCGTGAAATCGCTACAACGGGATATATTTGCATAAGGACAAATATAACAGCTACTTCTAAATATCAATGGAGCGAGAAATCCGAACATATAAGGATCTTTATAATATTTTATTGCACGCTTAGCAGGCATATTTTTAGTCTGATAAAACCAACCATATGTAATACGCCATAATGCACCACTTCTTGAAGAAGTGTATACTTTCTTTCTGAAAGATACAGAAATATCCTCATTTTCTGCACAATAAAGAGAAATATTATCATTCAGCATTTTTTGAGAAGGTACACCATGACACACCAAGTCTACAGTAATCAAATTTTGATAGTCTTTGTGATGCAGGAAACCTTTTAAGCCGGCAACTTGACATGGTGTTCCGATGAATAGTACAAAGTAGCCTGTTTGAAGATCCTTCTTTACATTTCTATAAACTTCACCGATAAAACTTTGCACATATTTTGATCCTTTTAGAAGTTCAATATCCTCAATTTTGTTAATACGAATATGATGTACATTCCTGATATTTTTTCCTGTACAACCATATACTACGCCACCTTTATTTATAACGTAACGGGATAATTCTGTAGCCAAACCTCCAGATGCACAACTTAAAAGTTCTTCATCACTCTTTACTGTTGCCGCATAACATTCTAACGGATACTTAAATGTAACCTTTGTGTTAACTGGACAAACCTTAGTACATAGACCACAATCAATACATAAATTTTGGTCAATATTTGGATGGATAAATCCACAAGCATCCTCTGACATAGTTATCGCTTTTTGGCTACAAGCATTAAAACATGCAGAACAACCGGTGCATTTTTCTTTTACACAAATTTCTTTCATATATCACTGTAATGCCTTTTTAATGTATTCTTTAGATTTGTTGATAAATGGAACTAGATTTGTTTCAATATATGTAAAATTAATATCCTTTAGATTGTAAATTTTACTGCATGTTTCTTCGTCTAATAATCTTTCACTGACTCCCATCATTTTCAAAAGCCCCTCTACTCGTGAGTTTTGACTTCTTGGTGCTTGTTTGAAACGCTTAAATGTAAAGAATTGTGTATGGAATATACTCGCGAAGATTGTTCCATGAAAAGAGTCTGTAAATAGATATTCTGCATCCCTTACATAATGCAAGAATTCTATCGGTCCTGCTGTTATTAAATCGCAATTATATCTATAGTAACTCTCGTGCATAAAAAACATTTTCAGTCTCAATCCCTTCTTGTGTGCATATTCTGAAACGGTGTTTATGAAAACATTGTTTGGTGTAAGAAAATATGCAAGAACATATTTTTCATCACACGCATTATCTTTTGGCAACAAAATGTTCCATTGCTTTGAATTTAAAAGCAGTGTCGGATCTACCACTCTTACTACTTCTTTACCCGTAAGCTCATGAAGAATATCCACACCCTGCTGTTCACGTGAAGAGAGAAAATCAAAATTGTAAGTTAATTTCTTTAATTTTTCTTTAAACATCTGTGGAACTTCTGATACCCCTATACTTGGTGCATATGCTATTTTCTTTTTTCTTGTGAACGAAGCATAATAAAATTCAATGTTAGGATTTTCCAATGAAAAAGGATTCCAAATTTGATCACTACCACAAATAAATGTATCATACTTTGCATTCACAGAAGATATATCAAGAATATTGCTATCCACATTCAGTATTATAGACTTGAAATTTTCAAACAATATATCTGATTCTCTTTTTGAACGTTCATATTTACGATAACTTATATCATAAAGACGCTTCAAAAATTTCTTAAACTTATATTTTATATTTATGTTACTTTTAATTATTGACGAATCATTTAAAATAGCATTTTTAAGCCCTAAGTCTATGAGATATTTTTGTAAAGCATAAGCTTGCAGAAATGTGCCAAAATTATGATATGTAACCCACGTGATTATTGCTGTATTTTTTGTCATCTGAATTTAAGTTTACAAATTATATTATTACACATTGATTTTATATAGGCTCGTTCATTAGAACTCATACCAAAAACAAGAATACAAGATATGGAACACAATAATGATACAATGCATATAATAAAGAAGTTCAGCCAACCTGATTGTAATTCGTATGCACAAAAACATGGTAATACAGCAGAAATTACTGTAATCTTTATTATAGGATATAAAACTCTTTTCGCAAAATCCATTATGGAAAGTCCTATCATTGGTCTAGTAAGGTGTAGACGAATAAAAAGTAGCAATGCTTGTATACAAATATTAACGCACATAGTTCCCAATGGAGAAGCGCCAAGCTTTAGTATAATATATGACACAGGGAAGTTAAGAAACAGACAAATCGATACACATAATTGATATTTTCTTATTTTTCCATAAGCACGGGCAACTTGTGCCAAGAGATTTGAAACAGATGATACCATACCGCATACTAATACTAATTGGCAGAAACCTGTTGTATATTTAGGTACATCTTTTAGCCATATATGTAAAATAAAATCCATATTTAATATTAATGGCATAGATAGTATATAAAGTAAATAATAGGAAAAACGTATACCTCGATAAAGAAGCTTTTTCATATCATCCAATTGTTTTGCAGCATAACTCTTAACAAGTTGAGGATTTACCGCAGTTTGGAAGTTATTTACAAAACGTGCTACAGCTCCATTCACTTGATCCGCTATTCCACGGGCCGCATTTACAGCTGGCCCGAAAAAAATATTTAAAATTATATTCACCCCCTGACCGGTAAAAGCCCATGCAATTTCTCCTAACATGTTCCAACTAGCAAAACCAATCATCTCTTTCAATGTTTTGGTGTCTTTTACAAACCTAAATTTTGCTTCATCATATTTTTTTATACAATAAATTCTGTAAACCATTAATATGCTAATAGTTACTATCATGATTAAAACACTATAAAGCTTTAGTCGATCGAAATGTCCTATAACAAGAAGATAGACAACTGCAAGTTTTAATACCACTTCTAATATTGAAATATATGCATATATACCCATTTGTTCTTTTGCAATTATTATCGCATTATATGGAACTTGCATAATTGTAAATATTGTTGTTAGTATCGAACATTGTAGTACCCAATTTGCAGCATCAAGCCTGTCCATAGGTATATTCATGTAGGTATTCAAATACCATACACCTGCAATTTCCATAATGATAAATACGATTATGGAAATTATTGCATGTGCCAACAATGATATATTAAATATATGATTTACACGTTGCTTATTTCCTTTACCTATTTCAAATGATAAATATCGTTGAACGGCATTACCCATTGCCCCAGTCAAAAATCCTAGCATACTGACAATTCCGCCAACTACGTTATATATTCCATAGTCTGTAATGCCGAGCTTATCAAGTACAACACGACTAGTGTATAACGTAACAGCCATGAGCAATAGCATGCGGAAATACAGCAGTAACGTGTTCTTTGCTATTCGCTTATTATTTTGTGATGTATCAGTCATTATTTAAATGAAAAACTAAAAGTTAAAAATGAAAAATCTAATCGCATATTATTTATTATGTAAATATTTTATACATGCGTATCGTTGTTGTTATCCAATACAAGTTATTCCATAATATGTTATTTGTTGTGTTGGTTTATGATGTAAAACTCAGTGAGTTTTGAGGCCTTCAGATAGAATCATCTTATTTTTTTATGCTTTCGTATTTTTTATTACCTATTTGAAGATGACTTCCGTCAGCCCATGAGTGTACCTTAGAAACAGTGTAAGTGCATTTTATCTTCTTTCTGTTTCCAACAGTTGTAATTTTTTGATCGATAATCAAATCACACGTTAATGTCGTTCCAGCGTCAAATTTTACCTCACGATTCATGACCTGTGTTATAAAGTCATCATCTTTTATCGTGAATGTGATATTCTCCCCGTTGTATTTACCTTTCCATTTTACGGATTTTATATTAACAAGTACAGGAGAAATGACGATTATAGTTGTTGAAAGTATTTTATCTGTTACTTTATCATTATTAGAAATAATGTGAGAATCGAAGTCTTTTCTTTCTATAACGTTATTTACAAGTTGTTTTTGAGTGCTGCTATCAGTCAATGTCGTTTTTATTTTTGTGATAGAGTCATCTTTTTGTACATTTTTATAATAACAACTGGCAAATCTTGCTAATTGGTCATTGTCTTCTGTCAATATCTCTGCCTCTTCTTCTGTTAAGTTACCATTTTTCAAGGCTATAGCTGCTTCGATAAGATTTTTGCTATCCTCGTTTTTACTAACAGCCGGAGCATATTTGTGACTTAGATAAGCACCTAAAATTAGAGAAAACGCTGTAGCTGCGGTAGTGCTTAAGAGATTTATCTTTAGATTATCAATCCAACCACCTTCTTGGCTTGGATAGAGTTTTACTTCAAAATCTTTATAGCCTGTAATTTTTGATATTTCCTGTATCTCATGAAGCAGGTATGATTCATATCTATTATGAAGAAAGGCATTAACATTATGAATTTTGTCTTCCTTTAAATAGTAATGTATCTGAAGTAATAATTCTTTTGTGTCATTCATAACTTGTTATCTGATTATGAAGTATATAGGGGTGATATGGTTAAAAAATATTTGAATAGGGATTTATATTTCTAGTATATTATTATTTCTTCTTAATATCTTTTATGTTTTGTTCCTTATTAAGAAATCATATATATCTTTAATAATTTTCTCATTTACGTTTTCGTTTATTTCTGTATTATGGTTTGAGCCTATAATGTCTTCTTTTACTTGATCTTTTGATAGAAAGACTATTTTATCTATATTTCCTCTTTTTGATAATATTGTTTTTGCTGCTGTTATGTTTTTAATAGAATTTGCTATGATATATTGTATATCATTATTATCAAATTTGATAAAATATTTATCCAGTATAGAAGACTTACCATGATTTTCCTTGTATGCTTCATATTCACTTTCACTAAGCATAAATTTAACATCTGTATTTTTGTATGGGTCGAGAACGATACGTACTTCTCTTTCATCATAAAATTTATATCTTGTGTATATCTTTTTATGTGTAATAAGAGGTCCTTGAACAGGTTTTAAATATGCAAAACAGTAGAGAAGAGATTTAATAGAGTCTTTATTATTATCTCGTTTCAAATTGTCTACCAGTTTTTCTATATATAAGGATTCTCCAAAGCAATAGTTAACTGGATTTACTCTGTTTCTAATACCCCAATCTCTTGATAAACCGATTGCAAAATCTCCGTAAGTCCAATTATTTGATGCAAATTCAGATAAAGGTAAATCACACAAACTTATCATAGGAAATGCTGTTATTTCTTTTTTATTGAACAAAGCAAATTCTTTTGCATATGAATAGTACAGCTTACCAGATCTTAATATTTGCATAAATGCATCCTTTTTGGTTTGATGCCAAAGTACAGTAGAGCTTAATCCCATAATATTTTATAAATTAAATTGATGTAATATGTTATTTATTGTGTCGATTTACGAGGTAAAACTCAGTGAGTTTTGAGGTGAAAATAAGTGAGTTTCTAAGTGAAAAACCATAATTTAATTCATAATTAGCTAACGCTGAACTTCGTTTGGATTATACCGAACTGCGCTCATAGCCCGTAGGGCTGCACTTTAGTAACCGGGTGTCATGACGCCCGGGTGTAGTGTAAGCTGTGGGAGCACCCGGAGTGGTGCTACGGTTTGATGATATTTGATGATTTATCATTAAGCTTGTCAAGAAGTATCACCACTTCGGGTGATGTCGATTGAGGGAGCAACTGTCCGTGGGTGTGGCACCCACGGTTACGTAAGTGTAGCCCTCCGGGCTCTTGGGCAGGCACAATTAGCTTGCGCTAAGAATAACAGCCACAAGACATTTGAATTTTTCACTCTTCGTTCTTCACTCTTCACTTAAAAAGGGTGTCACTTTTTTGGTCGTTATATAACATAAATTGTTCTGTATAAGAGCGTTTTTTTTTGAAAATAAAAAAAAAGACGGTAATTAAACTTTACAAATTTATTTTTTTGTTTTTTGCACTTTTTGAAAAAATAAAATGGCCTTTTTGTGACTACCTTGCATAAAAGGTCGTCACAGCCAGTTGCGCCTTGATTCAGCGCGGGGATATATGTGTAAGTTATTGTGTTCGTGAAAGTTACAAAATTGATATTCGCTCCGATTCCGCGATTTTGCTCTCAAAAGTGTGATAGGGTGACTAGGCATTTCATAAACTTTTCGTATATACGTGAAAAAATAAAATAAATGGGGGGTATTATATGTCATTTAATTTTTTTTTTGCGCGTACGTATAAAATGTTTATATAGGAGGGTGTCAAGGGTGTCACACTCTTAAAGGAGCAAAGAGTTGAATTCATAATTCATAATTAGCTAGCGCTGAACTGCGTTTCACAATTCACAATTGGGTTAGAC
>OLIT01001528.1_pt1 | contig 19681 bp, 16 predicted proteins | sample 1601341 | NCBI WGS metagenome assembly OLIT01 (sample SAMEA2452121, study PRJEB22498) | human gut metagenome | biome: human feces; feature: human gut; material: feces | place: Australia | collected 2012
CCATTAATTTTGTGATGCGCAAATTAGGGATTAATTGGGGGAAAAGCAACACTTACGGTAGTGTTACTAAACAATGTTATGTAACACATCTTTATCGTGAACCTTTTTACTTGAGTATAAATTGAATTCTAACGCTATTCAGTTATTTTCAAGCTGCATGAACAGGTTGTCTGACACCCGGGTCTCAGTAGTACCGACACCCGGGTGTTGGTATGCCTGACACCCGGGTGTCAGTATGCTTGAGACCCGGGTGTCAGACAACTTGTTTATATAGCACAAATATTTCTCGAATGCAGAGCGTTTAGTTCACAATAGTATGGAAGCAAAGTTATTTGGTAAACAGTCTTTTGATATATCAGATAATAATCTTACTTTTACAGCCACAAAATCCAAACGACATAGCTATGGCAGGTATTTATCTCCACATCCCTTTCTGCAAGACCCGTTGCATCTATTGCGATTTTTACTCAACTACGCGCAGTGAACTGAAATCACGCTACGTACAAGCACTCTGTCGAGAGTTGGAGATGCGGAAAGAATATCTGAAAGGAGAAGATATAGAAACCGTTTATTTCGGCGGCGGAACTCCATCGCAACTGGAAAAGGACGATTTTGAACTGATATTTGAAACCATCCGGACGCATTATGGACTGAACCATTGTCAGGAAATCACTTTGGAAGCCAATCCCGATGACCTGACATCCGAATATCTGGAAATGCTTTCTTCTCTCCCGTTCAACCGTCTAAGCATGGGAATACAGACTTTCGATGACAACACGCTCAAGTTGCTGAAACGCCGCCATAATGCCCGTACTGCCATTGAAGCCGTCAGCAGATGCCGGGAGGCAGGATTCCGCAATATCAGCATTGACCTTATATACGGACTGCCGGGCGAAACAAAAGAACGCTGGGAGAACGATCTCCGACAGGCTATCGCGCTGGATGTGGAACACATCTCTGCCTATCATTTGATTTACGAAGAAGATACACCTATATATAAGATGCTTAAACAGCATCAGATATCCGAAGTGGACGAAGATTCAAGCCTGGAGTTCTTTACGTTACTGATAGAGCATTTGCAGAAAGCAGGGTTCGAGCATTATGAAATTTCTAATTTCTGCCGCCCCGGTAAATACTCTCGCCACAACACTTCGTATTGGCAGGGTATCTCCTACCTGGGCTGTGGCCCATCGGCACATTCTTTCGACGGAATGACACGGGAATGGAATGTTTCCTCCATCGACCTATATATAAAAGGTATAGAGGAAAACCAACGTGCTTTTGAAATCGAGCACTTGGATCTGGTTACCCGCTATAATGAATTTATCATCACTACGATACGTACCGTATGGGGCACTCCCATAGAAAAGTTGCAACAGACATTCGGCCATGAGCTATGGGAATACTGCCGGAAGATGGCTACACCTTATCTGGAAAATGGAAAACTGGAAGTGCACGATGGCGCCTTGCGCCTGACCCGCGAAGGTATTTTCATTTCTGACAGTATAATGAGTGATTTGCTTTGGGTAGATTAATAAAACAAACGGCAAGCCATGGCCATTTATATCCAGTATCATAAACTTAAAAGATAGCCCTGCTCCACCAATCCCCGCTTATCGGTAAGTTCCATCAGTGCACCATCCCGAATCAGAGTGAGCCGGGTTACTACTTCCAACACTTTTTCATAGTTATGGTCAGTAATCACAATACCTTTGTCTGCGGAATGTATTTTGATTTGTTCTATCAACTTATCCGCCAAATGGAAAGAGAGGTAATCGAACGGTTCGTCCAGTAATACAAACTTTGCATTACCAAATAGCAGTAACTTAGCTTCCAAATAGCGACGTTCTCCGCCGGAGAGTTGTGATACGCGCCGTTCCATACACGATTGTGCCACTTCATCGTCTTTGTAGAAGTCATCTGCTTCCTTTTCGTTCAGGTAGTAGCTTACCAATTGCCTAATCTTCTGATGCCTGGGAAGATAACCACACTGTGGCAGAAAAGCAATCACCCCGGGAGATTGATAGGGAACCGGAAGAATTTTACTTTCATCCAAGCGGATAAATTTACGGTCGGCTTTCATTGTTCCGAAAATTATTTGCATAAGCACAGACTTTCCTGTACCATTCCTGCCGAACAGTCCAACGATGTCACCCGTATTTATCTTCAGGTAAACATCTGTCAACAACTGCCTGGTGCCGAAGTTTTTGATAACACTATCTATCTCAAGCTGATGACGCATAATCTTATAATCCAAAGGATGAACCAATAAACAATAAATGTAAAGACGATCAAATTCCTTTTCGGAATGCCGGAATTATAATAAAAGTAATAGGCTTCTTTCTCCATGACTTCTTTATAAAGCAGGCTTGTTATAACTCCTACCCCGCCCAACATATACGGAAGGGCGTCAAAATAAATAATCCAGTCGCCTTTTGATATGAGCAGACAGGCCAACAAGGACAGCGGAACGTTTATTTTTAACGTACTGAGGAAAAACAAATGGTATAGTTTTAATCTCCGCATCAAACAAAATATTAATTGCCGCAATAAATATATTAATAAATCCGGTTATTTCCAACCAAACGGTTCTTTAATACTTATTTTACTCCAAAGAAGGATGAGAACATACATTTTCAATTATCTTTGCAATCAAAAACAGATACGAACTATGTTTATTATCATCGGAATCATGCTGACGGGTATGCTCATTGGTTACCTTCTACGCAGCAAACGGTTGACATGGATACACAAAATCATTACTTTCCTGATATGGACGCTGCTATTCCTGCTCGGAATTGATGTAGGCGGAAACGAAACAATCATCAAAGGACTGCCTACACTCGGACTGGAAGCTGTCATCATTACTTTGGCCGCCGTCACAGGAAGTACCCTATGTGCATGGGGGCTATGGTACCTATTATATATAAGGAATAGAGGAAAGGAGACAGAAGCATGAAAGGTAGCCTGATTATTGTCTCTTTCTTCATTATCGGTACTCTCTGCGGAGTGTATCATCTCATTCCGTATGATTTCACCAATAGTAAACTCAGTTATTATGCCCTCTGCGGACTAATGTTCTGTGTAGGTATCAGTATCGGCAACGACCCGAACACGTTGAAAAGTTTCCGTTCACTAAATCCACGCCTTATCTTTCTTCCTATCATGACAATACTCGGTACATTAGCGGGATGCGCGGTAGCAGGAGTTTTTATGAGCCAGCGGGGTGCTTTGGACTGTATGGCTGTAGGAGCAGGGTTTGGTTATTATTCGCTCTCCAGTATTTTTATCACCGAATACAAAGGCCCGGAACTGGGAACTATCGCATTGCTTTCCAATATCATGCGTGAAATCATAGCTTTACTGTGCGCCCCGCTGCTGGTGAAATATTTCGGAAAACTCGCCCCCATCTCCGTTGGTGGAGCTACGACTATGGATACAACTCTTCCTATCATTACACGATACTCGGGAAAGGAGTTTATAATCATTTCCATCTTTCATGGTTTTGTTGTCGATTTCAGTGTTCCTTTCCTGGTCACGTTTCTTTGTTCGATATCATTTTAACAGCAACAAATCCTAAAATAGAGCAATATGCTATCATCGTTTCCGCACACGTATTACAAAAATGTTTCATAAAGAAGCGTTTTTGTATCAAAAAAGAATACCTACTCTTGATTTACATCAAGAAATCAACCTAAATAGAATCTTTTCCTTTTCTTTATTTTTGTGTTATAAAACATATTACTACATTTGCATAGGTAAAAAGAAAAAACTAAGCGCTTAGACAGTATTTTCAATAGGTATTAGATTTGTTTTTAGGAATAGTTTTTAGGTATAACAATTAAAAAAGTAGGTATTATGAAACGTTTAGGATTAACATTAGTGGCAGCGCTCTGCCTTGCTGCTACAACATTTGCAGCCGGAAATCAGCCTACAACTGCAAAATGGGAAGGTAACATCAATGTAAGTAAACTAGGTAAGTATTTAAATCTGAACTCTGCTCAAAGCGAAGAAGTAGCAAACATTTGCGATTACTTCTCCACACAGATGTCAAAAGCCACAACAGCAAAGAAGGATAAAGAAGCAAAATTGCGCAATGCTGTTTATGGTAACTTGAAACTGATGAGACAGACACTTAGTGCTGAACAATATGCCAAGTATGCTGCTTTGATGAACATTACCTTGATGAACAAAGGCATTGAATTGAACAAGTAAAAAACGATTAATACACAAGAGAGAGAAAAAAAAGGGTGGAAGCTGATAATCGGCTTCCACCCTTTTCTTTTTATTTATTGCAAACATCATTTAACCGACAAGGGTTATCTAATAGTCACCATCGTAGCCCCGAATCCATATTCTTGGAAAGAGGCATCCTGATAACGGCAATTGCTATACTTCCGCTTCAGTTCATCAAGGATAGCTTTCCGGAGTACTCCATCACCCTTGCCATGTATAAAAACAATTTTCTGCTCACGCTTATTTTTATAGTTTTCCATCACTTCACGAAACTTGTCCAATTGATAATTCAAGATTTCGGCATTCCCCATACCCTGAGTATCATCCAACAAAGAATCAATGTGAAGGTCTATTTCAACAATTCCATTTTTTCCTCCATGGGCATGGTTAGGTTTCACGATAGGTTGCGACTTCGGTTTATCTACCGATTTCTTCTGCAACAAAGCAACCTGAATTTCTTCCGCCGAAACATAGACTTGCTTCGCAGGCATATCATCCTTCACAATATCGTAAATCAAAGCCGGTTCTTCAAAGAAATCGGAATCGCTGAATGTATGCAGTTTATAGAACTTCACTGTATCAATTCGTATCTCTACGCTAGCAGCCAGTTTGAGAGCCGCAGTCTTACCATCTTTGAATGCGATTAGTTGAATGGCTACCCGCTCCATTTCATTCAATATATCTTTCGTGAATTCTTCCAACAACAATTTTGTATTGGGTTCTACCAGACCATGCGAACGGGTCTTCCAGGCTTTTCCTTCCGCACTCAGATAAGTATAATACAAATAGTAATTACTATCATTTACCAGATAAGTCTCAAAGGGGGTAGTCATCATCGCCTTTGCATCTTCGGGCACATAAGCAAGAAACACATTCAACGTATCTCCCCCACGCACTTCCGGCTGACGCTGAATGACAGGCATTTCCGGTTTAGACGGCTTAGCGGGTTCTTCCGGTTTCGGAGTTGACGAACCCGGTTTACGTCTCATATTATAGTCATCTGTTTCAATCACTACACACTCACGTATCGGCATAGGAATATCGAATCCATCCGCATCTTCAACCAAAACAAAATCCTTTCCTTTGAATCCTGTTACAATTCCACCGCCTACCTCACTGAGAAAGCGTACTTTATCTCCTATTTTCATCGTTGTACATTCCAATTAAAGTTCAAACTAAAAAACGAGTAACAAAGATAGGTATTTCTATGAAATATTTCAGTAACTTTGCTTTTAAGAATATGGATACACTAAAAATGGAGACTGAAAAACACATAGAAAGATTACGGTATGGCTCTTATAATGATTTTAAAATCATATATAATAGATATGCCGGTAATCTATACGGATTCGTATTTGGTTTAACCCGTTCTCATGAATTATCCAAAGATATTGTGCAAGATACATTTATCAAAGTATGGACTAACCGTGAGAATATTGACCCTAACCAATCTTTTAAATCCTATCTATTTAAAATTTCACACCACCTAATTATTGATGAATTCCGCAAACGCCTCAATGATCCTATATTTGAAAACTACCTGGATTATTCTGACAATTTACAGATAAGCAATCCATCTTCCGTTGAACAAAAGCTTGATTTTGATTTATTTATTGAACGTTTAAATAAAGCAAAAGAAAAACTGACGAACCGTCAAAAAGAAATTTTCGAATTGAGCAAAGAGATGGGAATGACAACTCCACAAATATCCAACAAGCTAAACATCAGTGAACAAACTATTTACAACCAGCTTTCAACGGCAATCCGTATTCTAAAAAAAGAAATGGGAGACACTCTTATTCTTCTTTTCTCCATCTTTTTCGAATAAGACCGAAAAAAAAATCATTTTCCCATAGTAGACTTTTTAGTTGCTCTCGTATTAACTTATAGAACAACAAAGTTATTACATGGAAAAACATATAAATAGTCTATTAAATAAATTCGTCAATGAGAGTATCACTCCAGATGAACGAACAATGCTAAAAAAGTCTGTTTCGGAATTATCAGACCAAGAATTAAAACAGGCAATGTCCGATATATGGGAACAATATGAAACAAAAGCTACTTCACCTGTAACTTTTGAACAAATAGCAAGAAAACTTTCCATCAAGTCTCAATCGCCCATACGACGTACCTTATTATTTATAGCAAAAGTGGCGGCAGTCATTACAATACCTTTACTTATAGGTATACAGATTCACTTATATATAACCAACGATGAACTGAATAAATTTATCGGCCAGCAACTAGCTATTCAAGTGGAAAGTGGAGAAAAAGCATCAATCACTCTCCCAGATGGTACAAAGGTGTATCTGAATGCGGCCACTTCCCTCTCCTATCCCAGTGATTTCGGATTAAACCAAAGAGACATATACCTGACAGGAGAAGCCTATCTCGAAGTAGCCAAAGATGCAGAAAAGCCTTTCCATGTACATACTGACGAAGTAGAGATTGAAGTTTTGGGCACAAAGTTCAATGTCAGCTCATATCCGGATCAGAGCGAAGTAGAAACAACGCTAATAGAGGGTTCAGTCAAACTGACTACCAAGAACAACAGCCAACATTCTGTCATTATGAAACCTAACCAAAAAGTAATTTACTCAAAGAAGAATCACCAACTATCCACTCTACAAACCACAGGACACTTTGAAACAGCTTGGACACGGGGAGAATTAGTTTTCCGTTCCGCTAAATTCTCTGATATCATAGAAAAGTTGAAGAAACGCTACGGAATCGATATTCAGATATCCGGTGACAAATATAACACCGACCTTTTTACTGGTAGTTTTAAAGAAGAATATATCCATGGAGTACTAAGACTCTTACAGATGCACTATCAATTTACCTACACTGAGAGAAATGGTAAAATCCTGATAAAAATGAAGTAATCACCCTAAAAACAACAGATATGAAAGAAAGAGCACCCTAACAAAATTGGAACCGAAAAGTTGGCAGACTCTCCGGTTCCATAGTCAATACAAACTTGCAAATAGTTTTTAGTATCAACCTTAATATTTAATATGATGGATAATTTTTATCTTAAGAAAAGTTATCGCTACAAATGTAGCAATAATTATCTAATCTTGTTTAGTTTTCTTCTCATTTTAGTCATTCATCCGACGAATCTGCATGCTCAAAACAAAGAGATTACTCTATCGGTCAAGAATGTAAGTCTTCAAGAGGTATTAGATCAAATAGAAAACAAGACAATCTACCGCTTTACGTATCGGGACGTAAACCTGACAAAAGAAAAAAAAGTGACTATTACGGCCAGTCAAATGCCGGTGGAAACTTTTCTGAATAAGGTATTGTCCCCGATGTCCCTAACTTTCAAACGAAGTGGAAATACCTTTGCTATCATCCCCATAAGGCAGGAAAAAGATAAAAAGTTGACGGGAGTAGTAGTAGACGAGAATAATGAACCTCTCATCGGGGTATCAATACAGGTTAAGGGAGTATCTAAAGGTACGACTACGGATATTGACGGTAAGTTCACCATCGACGTAAATCCTAGTTCTGCACTAGTATTCTCATATCTTGGGTATCTCACTCAAGAACAGAAAATAAAAGACCAGCAAAATCTGAAAGTCAGCATGGTTCCTGATACTCAAACACTCGATGAAGTAGTAGTCATCGGATACGGAGCTCAAAGAAAAAGAGACCTAACAGGTTCCATCTCTTCCATCAAAGGAGAAGAAATGCCTCAAATCGGTTCTACCACTTTAGGACAGGCGCTAAAAGGACAGGTAGCAGGTATGTCTTTCACACAAACCAGCAGTCAGCCAGGTGCCGCCGTTTGGATGCAAATCCGTGGTGCAGCAGCCGGCGCTTCACCGTTGATTGTTGTGGACGGTGTACCAGTCAGCACCATGTGGGAACCTGATCCGGGACTTAACTTCGGGAAAGGTGACAAGGAAAGCGTACTCGATAATATTAACCCTGACGATATTTTGGATATCCAAGTCTTGAAAGATGCCAGTGCCACTTCAATCTATGGTTCCCGTGCAGCCGGAGGCGTCATTCTAATTACCACCAAACGCGGGTCGACGGACGAGAAAGTGAATGTTTCCTTCAAAGCGTCCTATACAGGCCAGTGGATTGCGGAAAAACCGGAAGTTATGAATCCCAAGGAATATATGGTCGCTTCCAACGACTCTCAACTTGAACGATGGATGCAATCCAACGGATATTACCCATGGGGAAATCTTCCGCCTTCAGAAGATATTAACGAAATGCGCCGCCGATATGAGGCTGCCGGAAAAACATGGAATTATAGCTGGGATGAGATTCAGAATTTCACAGGAGGAACCGATTGGTATGACGCTGTGACAAGAAACGGGCAAATACAGGATTACAATCTTTCAGTCAGTGGCAGTGGCAAGAAATCCAACTACCTCATCTCATTAGGATATATGGGCAATGACGGGATTGTTAAGAACAACGATTACAGCCGGACATCAGGGCGTATCAACCTTGACCAGACATTCAGCAAATATTTCAAAGGAGGGATAACGGTCTCTTATTCACATATAAAATCGAATGATGTACCCATATCGGGAAAGTCAGGTTCAACAACTCTTTTCATGGCAGCCCGCAAATATGACCCCACGATTCCGATACGAGACGAAAATGGGAATTATGCTCTCGGAAGAATCTACGGCCTGGCTCAAAATCCCGCATCCATACTGGATGCTACCATGCTAACCAAGAAAGATAATCTTCTGACTTCCGCTTTTCTGGATATTATGCCAGTTAAAGGTTTGGTAGTGAAAACAACCGTAGGTTATGACCGGAAATTTGCCAGTACCGGGGCATATTTTCCTATGACTACTCAAGAAGGTATCAATGCCAATGGAGGAATCGCCAAAATCAATGAGAACAATTTGTCAAACTACTACATCAATACAACCGCCACTTACAACAAGACATTTGCCAATGACCATGCTTTGACATTGATGGCAGGTTGGGAGTATCAGAAAGTGGTATCGGAAAGCCTGAGCGGTGAAAACCGCGGATTTCCATATGATGGAGTTAAATGGCATAACCTCGATCTTGGTACATACGAAAAACCGATTGCATCCTCTTCAAAGACCACAGACCAAAACGCATCTTTCATCGCACGTCTGAATTACACATATAAAGACCGTTACTTGCTGACCGCCAATTTCCGTAGGGACGGTTCGTCCAATTTTGCCGCCAATAAACAATGGGGTAATTTTGGTGGCGTATCTGTTGCCTGGCGTATGAATGAAGAATCGTTTATGAAACCGATCGAATGGCTATCAAATTTAAAACTTCGATTGGGGGCAGGTATCACCGGATATGCCGGAAGTCTGACTGGTACCCGCACTTATTATACTCCGGGAAAAGATTACTATTTCAATAACAAATTGACAAGTGGTGTAGCACTCTCTGTACTCGGAAACCCTGATTTATCATGGGAATCACAGCAAGACATCAATATCGGTTTGGATTTCGGATTCTTCAATAATAAGTTCGGTGGTACTATTGACATCTATGAGCGGAAAATCAGGGATCGCATCGGTACAAAAAGCCTGATGTCATATCATGAAATCAACACATTAAATTATAACACCCAACGAATAGACAACACACGAGGAGTTGACCTTTCACTTTATGGAACCGTAGCCACCAAATCCGGATTCAACTGGCGCAGTCAGTTTACACTGACTTATTATCGCGACTTTACCTCAAAACGGGATCCTTCTGAAGTGCTCGACATTAACACTCCCGCCCGTAATGTTGATTGGAACGATGTCTGGAGTTATCTTTCAGACGGGTTAATCATGCCAGGTGAAACTGTTCCTCATATGCCTGGCGCCCTTCCCGGTGCCATTAAGATCAAAGATATTAACGGCTATTTATACGATGCAGACGGCAGCATAATGAGAGATGCCGACGGTCGTCCGATGTATTTGGGTGAACCGGACGGAAAAATCGACAATGCCGACCTCGTCGTTATTCACAACAAGACACCGATACCAGTCAGTTGGACGAACACGTTCTCATACAAGAATTTCGACTTGAGCATTCATATGTATGGTAAGTTCAATCATTATAAAAACACTGACTATCTGGTGAACATCGCTTATGGTCCTTATGAAGGCACCAATACATCACCTTATTTCAACGATCGATTCACTTTTAACAATACCACATCTGCCATTCCGGCTTTCACCCAAAACACGTCATCGAGTTTAGGGTATGCCGACTACTTTATGGAAAAGGCATGGTTTATCCGGTTGGACAATATTACGTTAGGCTACACGCTTCCTAAAAGTATCACAAAAAAAGTCTTGCAGTCTGTACGTTTCTACGCATCTATGAAAAACATTCTGACATTAACCCCTTACAAAGGTTACGATCCTGAATACGATGTGTACACGTATCCGAGTACCAGTTCCTTCACTGTCGGTGTGGATATTAAATTTTAATCCTTATCATCATGAAAACAAAAATACAATTCATAATAGCAATTGCTTCGATAATCCTTTCAATGGAAGCATGTACACTCGAAAGGGAATCATACAATGAAATCTATCCTGAGAACTTTTTCCGCAACGAAGACGATGTGAATAAAGCACTTGCAGGATTGTACTACGGACCATTCCGGATGGGATACGGCAGTTTCTACGGAGTCGACCAATACAGTTATCAAGTAGCATCGGACTTCACTTCAGGTACATTAGCCAGCCGCTGGACTACCGCTACAGGCTATCCACAATATCAAGAACATCGCTGGGAAGAGAATGCACCCGCAGGATATGCCAAGGATTTCGCCGAACGGATGTACTCACAATATAACAAACTTACTTCTGTATTAGAGACTATCAAACGCATAGAAAACGCTCCTATCACCGACAAGCTTAAAACGAAAGCCGTCGCTGAAGCAAAATGTATTTACGCATGGATTGGCTTCATTCTTTATGACCTATTCGGTCCTGTGCCATTGGTTACAGAAGAAGCATTAGCTAATCCGAATGAAAAAATACTTATTCCCCGTTTGAGTGATGCTGAATACACGGCTATTATGCACAGATATTTGGATGATGCCATCACTGAACTCCCCATCAGACAAGACAACGATTGGGGGCGGGTATCCAAGGGACTGGCATTGATGCTAAAACTTAAATTCCACATGATAGACAAAAATTATACAGAAGCCGAAAAAATAGCAAGAGAACTGTACAGCTATCGCGGAACCACGTATGATTTGATGGAAAAAGGCAAATACAGAGACATCTTCAACAAATACAATGTCAAAAACAAAGAGATCATACATGCCATTCCATGCGGACTTGCGGATGGAATGCAAAACCGAAGTATCATTCAATTTTGGCCGGTACGCTATCGCGAGGACAGACAGTGCTGGTTTACCTTTGGTATGAACTGGGATTTCTACGATACTTTTGAAAGTGGTGATGACCGTTTGAACTCCATTGTTACTGCCTACACCAGCATCACAAATGAGGCAAACGACCGTACGCACGGATTCCTTGCCAACGCTGCAGGTATCATTAAAGTGGATGACCACACCTATACCGGAGGTGAATTTGCGTCAGTCGATTTGATTGTTTACCGCTTTGCCGACGTCATGCTGTCGTTAGCAGAATGTATCAATATGAACAACAATGGTCCGACACAGGAAGCTGTCGACCTCGTCGATGAGATTCGCAATCGTGTAAACCTGCCCAAACTGACTGATACACAAACATCGGACAAGGAAGCTTTCAATAAAGCCATCCTTTACGAACGGTTACACGAATTCATGGCAGAAGGTCTGTCTCGTCAAGATAAAATACGCCATGGAGTATTTGTTTCCGATTCCAAGGCCATGTTCCCCAATAGCCAGTCGGCAAATCATAAAGTACGTTTTGCCATACCTTCCAAATACATTCTCGAATCAGAAGGGGTGGTCAAGCAAAATCCGGGATATACAAATTAATGTTTTACCATAATCAAGTTAATAATATGAAGAAAAGATATATATGGCTATATGCGTTCATCTGTTCTTGCTACAGTTGTGAAGGGAACAATGATCCGATTGATAACAAACCCAATCAATCAATAGAGGTGACTTATGACAAGATAATTACTCCGCCCTCAATTTCCACTATTGACGAAAGCGATTACACCATTTACTATGTAGATGCCAATACAGGTAATGATACAAATAACGGAATGAGTGAAGAAACTCCTTTCAGAACATTATCTAAGGTTACATACATGACCAAGACTCCCAAAATGAAAGTCTTACTGAAAAGCGGTTCTGTTTTTGCAGAGAATCTGGTTCTGAAAAATCTGAATGGTAGCGCTGACAAGCCGTTTATTATGGACATTTATGGAGGCACAGAACGCCCTACCATCAGCGGAACTGGAGATCAAGCCGTATTAATTCAAGATGACAATATGCGTTTTCGCAATATTCGTGTAACAAATAAGACCGGAACACGTGGTATCCGTATACAAACCCAATTCAAAGGTGCCGGCGCTTTCCTCAACATAGAAATAACAGGCTGCCTCATCGAAGAAGTGAACTGGGCTGGGGACACCCCCTTTGAAAATGTAGATCCGGAAACGATCGACGTAGAAAAAATAGCACCAGGCAACCGTTTTTCCAATAAAGAGTTCGGTGGTATCATCATCGAAAACGCCACAACCAAAGAACAGGGTGCCAGCTGGTACGAGAACCTCTTTATCACCAACAACGTAATTCGCCAAGTATGCCGTACAGGGATCCTGATTCAAGGAAAATGGGGACAACGTGACAAACCGGGTAATGGTAACAATGAATACATAAGTGACGAACAAAACTGGTATCCATCAAAAAATGTGGTAATACAAGGTAATGATTTCAGTTACTGTGGCGGTGATGGTCTGATTCTGATGGGGTCAACCGAGTCCTATATTGATCATAATCGTTGTTTCCATGCCAACTTTCTTGGACGGAACGGACAGGCAAGTGCCGGACTCTGGCCTTATAGCTGCACCAATATCGTCATGCAATATAATGAAGCAGCTTATACTTGGCTGGCCCATGGCAGTGCCGACGGTCAAGGACTTGATGTGGATATTGCCTGCAAAAACACATTAGTACAATACAATTACGTCCATCATAATAAAGGAGGCGGTATTCTTCTGTGTAATATAAAGGAAGGAGACCATAGCGGAACGGTTATCCGCAATAACGTTTTCTACAAAAATGACGGAAGCTACCGCGGCAGTCTGATGACAGTTTCGAGTAACGTGGGAATGACAGACATTTATAATAATACAATCGTATTAGATAATGGAACCACTCCAGTAATCATTTTTACCGACGACTGGGCCAATGGTGGAAAGTCTCATGACATTTCATATCGAAATAATATATTTGTGTCAATGACTCCCTGTACAGGAAAAATAGACCTGCACAACATGGAGAAGTATTCATTCGAAAACAATCTGTTTTTCCATGTGGGCAGTTCCTTTATGGTAGATTCATCCCCACTCCGTTATGATCCGAAAATTAATGCACCTGTTTCAGCCAATGGTTTCAACCAAGCCCTGAAATTCCGGGCAACCGAGCCCAAAGCATTCACGGATGGAGTATTGTTTGACGGAATGGCCGATACCGATTTTGAAGGAAATCCGGTTCAAGGAATCGGCTATTTGGGAGCATTTGCAAAATAAAATATATAACCTTATTTATATCTGCATCATGAAACAGTTTTTGAAAATATCAATGATAGTCACATTCGCACTAATCATATTTAGTTGCGATGAAGACAATGAACTATCCGGAAAAATATTCCAAGTGGATAGTGCACAAAACCTGACTGTAAAAAAAAGTGGTGACGAAATATTCATACCCGTAATTTCCACTGACAATTATGTACCTATGTCTTCCGAGTCATGGTGTACCATCGGAGAAAAGACAGAAGATGGTTTCTTCTTTTCAGTCCATACAAATACATTGGCAACAACAAGAAATGCCGACATTGTTGTGGCTGCCGTAGGGTATCCTTTCTACATTATCAAAGTCACGCAAGAACAAGGCGATCCTAACTTTTCAATAGCGGATGAGGAGCTGAATAAAACATTTGCACAAGCCGGCGGCGAACTATATGTGACTCTTACCACAAATATAGATTATACAGTAGATCCGCCAATTGACACTTGGTGTAGTATAAGTGATATTACCCCCAACGGCTTCAAACTGACAGCTTCTCCTAATGATGTCACCCAACGAAGAACTTCAATAACGATACATCCCAGTGGAGATTTTCCCAGCGTAACAATCATCGTGAAACAAAGTGGCGATGCAATATTACAAAACGGTTCTTTCCTCAATAACAGCATGGAGCATTGGACAACAAGCGGTACAACCGGCCTATTTGGACTGGCTACTGACACATACATTGCAGCAGGATCACCCGTAGGAGCTTATTATCTTAAAAACAACCTCTCCGCAACAAGCGGATTTGAAGGCAGGGTTACCCAAAAACTTACAAATCTGTCCGATGGAGTATACATATTATCTTGTCAGGCAGCCGGTTATCCGGGAAATTCAGCAGCCACTGACGGGGTTTATTTCATTGCGATTGATAAGAATGGAAACGAAACACAACAAAAAATGACATTACCTGGCGGTGGCTGGAAAGAGAATTCCATGCAAGTCAACGTAACAGGAGGAGAATGTACAGTTGGAATCTATGCTAAAGCTGCCGGCGGTAGCTCATCTACCATGTCTTTCAAAGTAATGAACTTTGATTTCAAATAAACAACCAGTAAAAAACTAAATGTGAAATATGAAGAATAAAATAATATTACTATCAATTATATTGATAACCTTAGTCGCCTGCCGTCCACAATCGGCCAAAGAAGTAGATATTTGTATTTACGGCGGCACATCGGCAGGTGTAATCGCAGCCTATACGGCGCAACAATCTGGAAAAAGCGTCTTACTCATCGAACCGGGCCGCCATTTGGGCGGCATGAGTTCGGGAGGATTAGGTTTTACTGACATTGGAAACAAGTATGTGGTACAAGGACTAGCACTGGATTTCTATCGCCGGTTGGGCACACACTATGGCAAATTGGAACAATGGATATTTGAGCCGAGTGTGGCCGAAACCATTTTCAATGACTACATAAACCGCGCAGGTGTTGAGGTCTGGTATGAAAACCGATTGGCCGGTGTAGAAAAGCAAGATAACGCTATCACCTCCATTACCTTGGAGAATAGTAAACATCCGGACAAAGCCACCAATCGGAAAGTGCGGGCAAAGATATTTATTGACTGTTCTTACGAAGGAGACTTGATGGCAAGAAGTGGCGTTTCTTATATAGTGGGACGGGAAGCGAATAAGCAATATGGAGAAACATATAACGGAGTGGAGCTAATGGATCGTCATCAATTCCCAGATGGCATAGATCCCTATAGGATAAAAGGTGATTCAACCAGTGGATTGATTTATGGCATCAATTCCGCTCCGGTCAATCCCAATGGAACCGGTGACAAGAAAGTACAGGCATACAATTTCAGGATAACATTAACAAACCGCCCGGAAAATCGGATTCCGATCACCAAACCGGACAATTACGATCCGTCACGCTATGAATTATTGCTACGGCTCAAGGAGTCACGCCCATGGAACAAGCACACAGATGTTTTCATTTGGAGTGATATGCCTAACGGAAAGACAGATATTAATAATTTCGGAGGTTTTTCTACAGATGTAATAGGCGAGAACTGGAACTATCCGGATGCTGACTACGAAGAACGGGCACGAATTTGGAAATTTCATGAAGATTATACCAAAGGACTGCTATATTTCGTGGGACATGACGAACGGATCCCGAATCAATCCGCAATCAAATGTTGGAGTGGGGTTATCCAAAAGATGAATATGTAGACAACGGACACTGGACACATCAACTATATGTGCGTGAAGCTCGCCGAATGATTGGAGAACTAGTCATGACACAACATCACTGCCAAGGTAGGGAAACTGTAACCGATGGTATAGGCTGGGCAGCTTATACCATGGATTCACATAACTGTGACCGCCATGTTGTTAATGGGATGGTGAAGAATGAAGGAAATGTAGAAATCGGCGGCGGACTCCCCTACCCCATATCCTATCGTTCCATCATCCCAAAAGAAGAAGAATGTAAGAACTTGCTCGTTCCCGTTTGTCTCTCCGCCAGTCATATCGCCTATGGTTCCATCCGTATGGAGCCGGTATTCATGGTACTGGCACAGTCTGCCGCTATCGCCGCAACAGAAGCCATAAACACAGGAAGCGTGCAGACCGTCGATATCAAAAAAGTACAAGCATTGCTACACGAAAATCCACTATTGGACGGCAGTTCTTCTGAGATACTGATAGACGACCGCGATTTGGACATATCCGCGAATAATGATTGGGAGATTATAAAAAAGCGAGGAGGATATGGCCCCACTTTCCTGAAATCCAAAGCCCGCAACGGTTCACCTGTCCGTTTCACCCCACATATAGAACATGAAGGAAAGTACAAAGTATATACTTATTATCACATGAGAAAAGACATTTCGCCGACTATCACATATTCCATCTCGGACGGAACCGATAGTTGGACAAGAGTCATACATAAAGACAGCGTGAGAATAGAAGGACAAACTTCGGGAGAATGGGTGGAACTGGGAACATACGATTTTCAAAAAAGCCGCATGCCCTATGTAGAAATATCCACTGGAGACACAAGCGGGACGGTCATTGCCGACGCTGTGCTGTTCATACCCGTAAAATAAGATTTATATGTATATGAAAAAGAATTGGTGTTTACTGTATCTGTTATCAATATTTTGTTTTTCCCATGCCCAGAATAAGAATACGTACTTGGAACAAAAGATTGATTCAACCCTATCAAGCATGACTATCCGTGAAAAAGTAGGGCAACTTAACCAGCTTGACGGGCGAGGTACAATTGAGAATTTGAAGGTATTGATACGTAAAGGAGAGATCGGTTCGGTAATGAATGTTACCGAACCCGAAGTCGTCAATGAGTTACAAGAAATTGCCTGCAAACAATCAAGAACGGGTATCCCCTTGGTTTTTACACGCGACGTTGTGCATGGCTTCAAGACCATGCTGCCCATTCCGTTAGGGCAAGCTGCCACTTTCCATCCGGAACTGATACAGGAAGGGGCACGAATCGCAGCCATAGAAGCCACGGAACATGGTGTCAGATGGTCATTTGCACCTATGATAGATATATCCAGAGATGCCCGGTGGGGACGCATAGCCGAAAGTTTCGGTGAAGACACTTATCTCACAGAACAGATGGCTGTCGCCGTAGTAAATGGATTTCAAGGTGACGATTTATCAAATCCGCAATCAATGGCTGCCTGCGCCAAGCATTTTATAGGATATGGAGCCGTAGAAGGAGGACGTGATTATAATTCAACCCATATTCCTGAAAGACTGTTGAGAGATGTCTATCTTCCGCCTTTCGAGAAAGCTGTAAAAGCCAACTGTTCCAGTATCATGACTTCGTTCAATGATAACGACGGGATTCCGGCTACAGGTAACAAAAAACTATTAAAGGATATTCTTCGCAAAGAATGGAATTTCGACGGGGTTGCCGTTTCCGACTGGGGTTCTGTAACGGAAATGATAAAACATGGCTTCGCCGAAGACCGGAAAGATGCGGCCCGAAAAGCGATAGAAGCCGGACTGGACATGGATATGTCTTCCAAAGCATTCATTCAGAATATCGAAGAATTAATCGCCAAAGGAATAATTTCCGAAGAGACATTGGACAATGCAGTGCGAAATGTACTAAGATTAAAATTCAGGCTCGGACTGTTTGATAATCCGTACACTGATATCAATAAGAGAAAAGAAACCTATTCGGACAAACATCTGGCTATTGCAAAGAAAATGGCGGAAGAGTCTGTTGTACTATTGAAAAATGAAAGCCACACATTACCGTTGTCTTCGAACATAAAAAGTATCCTGATAGTAGGCCCGTTGTCCGATGCTCCTCACGACCAACTCGGAACCTGGACAATGGACGGAGAAACAGAGAAAACGCGGACGCCTATAAAAGCACTACGTGAAAAGTATGGCGACAAAGTGAAAATTCATTTTGTGAAAGGTCTGGAGTACAGCAGAGATAAAAATAAGACAAACTTCAATAAGGTATTGGAGAAAGCATACCAGGCAGATGCCATTATAGCTTTTGTCGGTGAAGAAGCCATCCTATCGGGTGAAGCACATTGTCTGGCTGATATAAAACTGCAAGGAGCGCAATCCGAACTTATCAAGGTATTAAGCGGAACAAATAAGCCGCTCATTACAGTTATTATGGCGGGACGCCCGTTGGTTATTAATGAGGAACTGAACCTGTCCGATGCCGTATTGTATGCCTGGCATCCCGGAACGATGGGTGGCGATGCACTGGCGGATATTTTATTTGGCAAGACCACACCTGGTGGCAAACTACCCGTTACTTTCCCAAAAGCAACGGGACAAATTCCCATCTACTATAATCACACCAATAGCGGACGTCCGGCCACAGGAAAAGAAAAGCCTTTGGACGAAATACCTTTAAATGCCAAACAATCCGTATTAGGACATTCCTCTTATTATCTTGATTTAGGAGCACAACCTTTATTCCCGTTCGGATATGGCCTGTCATACACTTCTTTCGAATATTCCGATTTAAAGACAGACCGCACCGTTCTCACTCCGGGAGATACACTTTCAATCAGCGTCAAAGTGAAAAACATGGGACAATATAAAGGAACAGAAGTGGTTCAACTTTATGTATCGGATCTTTTCGGTTCCGTCACCCGGCCGGTAAAGGAACTAAAAGGATTTAAAAGGATAGAGTTAAGCCCCAATGAAGAAAAGATGGTAGAATTCGAACTCCCTTCATACGAATTAGCCTTTTGGAATATCGACATGAGGAAAGTAGTGGAACCGGGTAAGTTCAAAATAATGGTTGGCACAGATAGCCAGAATGGGTTGGAAACCTTCTTCGAGGTAAAATAACAACATGGAAAAGCGACCTCACCGAAAGGATGAGGCCGCTTTTCTATTACCAGTCTATCAGGGAAACAGTTGTTATTTCCCTTTCTTATAGTTTTCCAATCCTGTCTGCAAGAACTCAATGTACTTAGGAATATCCTCATTGTAAGCATATGACTTGTTCACCGGCTTGCCCTGATTATCCAGCAACACATAGAAAGGCTGGGCATTAGCGCCAAACTTCACACGCTGCAGATAACTCCATTTATCACCAACCGTACGCAAAGTACGTTCCGTACCGTTTTCTACGATTTTCACGGGTTCGCTCAAAGGAGTTTTGTTATCTACATAAAGGGTAATCAATACATAATCGTTATTAATCAAATCACTCACTTTCGGGTCAGTCCATACCGCTGCTTCCATCT
>OLIT01001532.1_pt1 | contig 19649 bp, 18 predicted proteins | sample 1601341 | NCBI WGS metagenome assembly OLIT01 (sample SAMEA2452121, study PRJEB22498) | human gut metagenome | biome: human feces; feature: human gut; material: feces | place: Australia | collected 2012
CCGGTTTCCCTTAGTTAAAAATATTACTCTTGTTGATTACTCAACTTTTCCAATAAATCGGTAATATATCTCAATTTCCTGTATTCTTTCGTTATCCTCATTCGTTGTTGCTTCATGTATGAGGATTTTTTCTATCATGGCATTTAATAATGGTGCTGTCAGTTCCTTTGGTACGGAATATTCCTTGATTAACTCAATCCACTTTTCAGCACCTATCATATCCTGTTCCATTTTACTTAGTTCTTCTCTTAGGCTTGTTATCTGCTGTTCCAGTTCTATCTGTTCTTTTTGGTACTTGCTGGACAACATCACAAAATTTCGCTCTGTTATCTTCTCACAGGCTCTATCTTCATACATTTTCGCAAATAAACGGTCAATCTCATTTTGTCTGTTCTCGGCTTTCTTCAATGTACTTGCCTTTTTCTTCTTTTCCCGTATTCTCTCTGCATTGCCAGCTTTCTGTATCTTGTTCAATACCTTTTCTTCGTCCTGCTGTACTGCCTTAGCCCAATACTGCAAGCGTTCCAATACGGCTTGATACAGCACATCATAACGAATGTAGTGCATAGAACAATTACCTTTGCCAAACTGCCCGTAGTAACTGCAAGCATAATAACTGTAAGGCGTTTTATTTGTCTTATTCGTTCCAAATCTCATAGACCAACCACAATCCGCACACTTGACAAGCCCTGCAAAAATCGGCGTTGCCTTTTCCTTTGTCTGTCTGCGTCTTGATTTTATCTGCTCCTGCACACGATAGAACACTTCCTTGTCAATAATCGGCTCGTGAGTGTTTTCTACTCGAAACCATTCACTTTCGGGCTTACGCACTTTCTTTTTGCTCTTGAACGATACCGTAGACTGCATATTGTGAACACTGTTTCCGATATAAACCTCACTTTTCAATATCGCCTTGACATGAGCAATCGTCCACTCATAACGCTTACTTTCGGGTTTTCCCTCAAAGATATGTGCAAAAGTACCGTATCTTGTAAAATTTAGCCATGACGCTGTCGGAACTTTTTCTGCTCTTAACTGCTTTGTGATTTTTGCACTTCCGTAACCTTGATAGGCTAGGGAAAAGATTTTTTCAATAATCCATTTTGTTTCATCATCAACCAACAGTTTTCCTTTGATGTCAGGGTGTTTCTTATATCCTAACGGAGCATAAGCACCGTAATGAGCCCCCTCCGCAAACTTTGTCTTAAATGCTGATTTGACTTTACGGCTTGTATCTCTTGCCACCCATTCATTGATGATGTTCTTAAATGGTGCAATCTCACTTTCGCCTTTTTCGCTGTCTACACCGTCATCAATCGCTATGTAGCGGACATTATGACTAGGGAAATACAATTCTGTATATTGTCCTGTCATAATATAATTTCTGCCAAGACGGGAAAGGTCTTTCGTTACAACACAGTTGATTTTTCCTGCCTCTATATCCTCAATCATTCTTTGAAAACTCGGTCTGTCAAAATTTGTTCCCGACCAGCCGTCATCAATATATTCATCAATGACATTCAAATGATGTTCTTTTGCATATAAACGCAACATACTTCTCTGTGTGGTAATGCTGGAACTTTCGCCCTGTAATTCATCATCTCGGCTTAACCTAAGATAAAGTGCAGTATTGTAAATCTGTTGTTTCATTGTCAGTTATCCTCCTTTATAACTAACCCGTGTTTACAATACCTGCTTGCAAGTAAAGTATAACACGGGTACTTTTTGTCATTCAATCTATTTCTTACAACTGCACCGATTTTATGCGATTGTCTGCTTTGCTTTTTCCAGCATGACATCAGTTAGAAGTTCTTCCATTGTTTTGCCCTTTTCGGAAAAATGCTCTTTTACTACAATCTTTGTCTTTCCTCTGTTGCCAATGCCACACTTGCCATTTTTCTTTTGAATTGTTTTTACAGCATTATCAATAACACATACCCCCTTTCTGTAAAATCTTTCTAAGCAATTCAACGGCTTTTGTCATAGCCCACAGGAGTTCCACCTCTGCATAGTTCTTATGTAGCCGTACCCATTGCGTGCGACGCTCTTAATGCTCAAGCTGTGGCTGTACGGGAGTATCATTATCTGACAGTACAGGTCATGGCGATAAAAGAGGACAAATCTTTTACAAGAACACAAATAGGTTTTCGCTCGCTCTTGCAGGGGAAAGGTCGTGGCGTATTTGTTTCAACGGCTAGCTGTCTGTCAAACGTATTGAATTACTTTATTCAGTTGTCAAAGAACGATTGAAAGAAAAAAATCGTCTTTCCTATATATCGCGTTGGAAAAGAGGAGAAACGTAACCAAAATCCAAAACTTTTTCCATTATTAGTACAAATGGAACGGTTCATTTTGGCAATCAACGGTTGATTTTCTCCTTTTTCACTACTATCTGTACAGCAAACGTCCATTTGCTAAGTTTAAATGGAAAAATTTTAACTTCTTTTCATGCACCATATAGGGATAGAAAATGTCATTTTGCTAAGTTGATGATGAAAAAAGAATATTTTCCTTTTCACACCCTAACTACCCAAACCATACCGTTACTGCCAACAATAGAATGAAATATTTTCTTTGCACCATATAGGGAACGGAAACCTTAAATTGTTAAGTTGAGAACAAAGTATTTTCATCTTTTCACATCAACACTCAACTGCTAATGCCTGTTTGAATACAAAATGATGATGTTTTTCCTCTTTTCACAGAAGACTGTCCACTAATCACGAATTTCCGTCATTTTTTCAAAACTTTTTTCTTCTTTCACTTCATATAGGGACAGCAAGCCCCGATTTAATGACCTATTTTCAAAAAAAGTTTAGATTTCCTTTTCTCGCACCATATCTGTACGCAAGTAGCCATTTTGTTGCAGATTTAATAAAAAATTTATTTTTCTTCTTTCACTTCACATAGGGAATGAAAACAGCTCTTTGCTGACTAAATCTGAAATTTTTCAATTACATTAAAAAATACCGTCATTCTCTTGTGGAACAGCGGTATCTATACGTTCTTCTATGGTTGATTTCTCTAATTGTAATAAATGTTTATGCTTGTCTTTTAGTTCTGCCTGCTCAATCATATCTTTCAGTATCGTTGTACGATTTTCTCTGTCTAATGCCTGTACCATTTTTATGGTTGGTGCGACTTGTCTTTGTAGCCAATGCAACGCTTTTTGTAAAGTGTAAGGCTCTGGCTTTGTGGTTAAGCGTATCGGCTCTCTGTTTTCCCCTACAAACCATGCCCAATCATCATTTGTTATCCATTGACTTTTTGGCTTGTCGTCCTCTCTGTCAACAAAGCGGACATAATGATTGATGATAGAAAAAGCGGTGCGTTCAGCGTCCCGATAGGTCAGTAAATCTACAACCGCATAATAGGCTCGTTCGTTCTTCATGCGTATTTCAAAACGGTTCTTAATCTCCGTATCTTCAATTTCTGTGCCATTCTTGACATACTGCTCATAATTTTTCTGATAAGCACACATATATAATTCGCTACTTGTTGAACCGAGATATAAGGTTTCTCCTGTATTCTTTGGTAAATCGCTACCGCATTTTTCTGTACCGCTGTAATCTTTCTGCATACGGAAGTAGGAGATACATTCGCCAGCCTTGTATTTTTCCTTTAACTTTGGAATATCCAATATTCCTGCTTTATCATTGATAGCCAAATCAAGCCGTTTCATCACACCACCAGCCGTCATACAATCCAGCATGAAGTCATACCATGAGCGTTCCTGTGCCAGTAGATAACATTCCATTTGCCGACAGCCTTTGCCTTTCAGTTCCAATAAAACACCTAAATGCTCCTGCATGGAACACATGATATTGATGTCGCCAAGTACATATTTGCTTTCATATCCGTATTTTCCATAATCTTCATAAAGCATGTAATTAGATTTCAGTTGTAATACATCACGGATAATCGCCAATGCGTCCGTAGTAGGAAAGCGGACACGAAAGTAATCAATCAATAAGAATAGTGGTTCTTGCGGATTGAAACGCTCAATCTGTTTTTCTATGATTTCTCTTAATTCGTCATTCAATGGCTGTTTTCCTTTTTCAATGCGGTTGTAATATTCACGGCTGATACCACAGGCAACAGCAAGCCTTGTTTGTGTTACTCCGTATTCCTCACGCTTTTGTCTTAGTTCTTCAATAAAGTTTTTATCATTCATTCTTCAATTCCTCCAATCAAAAAAGGCAACTACCATAATTGATAATTGCCTGTCATTAAAAATCTGTATAGAAAAAGCAGTCAATCCTAAGACTAACTGCTTTGTGTGTATGGATATAAAATTGCTTCTAATCTTGAATAGGTATCCAAATTTCAATAACTGAATTATCACTATTCCAATGAAAACGATAATCGTATTTTTCAAAGTGTAGGATAATATCTTTTATAGGAATATACGATGTACTAGGAATAATTTCTTCATAAATCTTGCCATAAGTTTCATATATTTTATCCATAGCACCAATATGCTCCACAACCAAATATTTATAAGACGGTATTTCTTTATACAGAAAGCCCTCTGGGGTAATGGTTCTTTGGGGAATAGAACAGAAATAATAAAGTTTTCCATTTCTTCTTTCCATAAAAGCATATTTTACCCAATTTCCTGATTGTGAAAGATACGCTTTTTTCAAACTACTGTTAAACTTTCTCCAAAACTGTGTACTAATCTGAATATTCTTTTTTTGATAATTAGTCAGTTCTACTTCCTGCCCAATAACTGCAAATGCGTTTAATTCCTTTATAGAAAAATTTATCATTTTACCTTGTGAGAAGTGATAACGGTATAACTGTACGCATTTACCGTTATAATACAATTATCAATCGTTATATACCAGTTTTTTCCTTTTCTTGTGATTTCCGCATTAGAAAGGCTAATTTTTTCTTTGCACCATTCAATTACATTTTCTACATTCAAAGATAAGTTCTTTTTAATTCTAATAACGCCAAGTTCAGTTGTGTGAAGTCTTCCTAAGTTTTCCAGTAATTCATTTTCCATATTTTGATACCTCATTTTTCAGCAAATTTATTTGTATGTTTTATACCCCAATTATAACATTCTCATATCAGCACTACAATAAAAATAATTAAGCACCAATAATCTTATTGAACATCTCCAACCGTAAATCTTTCACACCATCAGTGATAAACACTGAGCTGACAGCAATTACGACAACTACCATAATTGCCTGCACTTAAATTTCTGCAAAAGAAAACGACAATCAATTTCTTATTTTTTGAAATCAACTGTCTTTCTCATATTTACTATTCAATTTTCATAGTGATATAGGTACAATTTATATCACTACTGTAAAAATGGGGTTTTGCCTTATAAATACAGCGTTTTCCGCTTGTTAGTGTATAGTGTTTCTTGTTTTTTGTGCCCCCCTTGTTAGATAACGGGGGCTTTGAACGGCTCGCAAGCTCGCCGAACCGCCGAAGCGAACCGCCCCCTTGCAAGCATGGCGGAAAAATCTTAAGGATTTTCCCGCCAACGTGGTCGGATCGCTCCGTCGGTTTAACAGCTTTTCTGTTTCTCTCTAGTTATCTACGCATATAAATCAAATCGGTTATTCCGTTATAAGTCTGTGTTTTACAAAGCCTTAACTTTATTTCCCTGTCTATGTTGCCCAAAAGACGAACCCCATTTCCTAACAGAGTAGGAATAACAGAAATGTAATATTTATCAATCATATTTTTGCTTACCAACTGCTGAACAAGATTTGCTCCGCCACAAATCCAAATATCCTTTCCTGCTTCTTGTTTTAGCCGTTCCAATAATAAAACAGGATTTTCACTTGTAAAATGAATTTGTTGGGAAGAATTGCACTCTTTATGTGTTAATACATAAGTTGTAAATTTATTATATACCCATTCTTGCGGAGAAAGTTCAGTAACAACCTGATGAGAAGTATTCCACCCCATTAAGACAGTATCTATATCTTTGGTAAATTCTGTATAAGTGTCGATGTTTTCATTGTCATTTCCATGACCATTTAGCCAAGCTACTCCACCATTACCGTCCGCAATATATCCGTCAAGGCTCATGGCAATAAATAAAACTACTTTTCTCATTTTTTCTCTTTTATAAATACAAACAGGAATTTATTTCTCTTTTTTACTCATAAGGGAACAACTGATTGCTACAAATAAACCCATTAAAATCCATGGAAATGCTGCTCTTATAAAATCACTAACCATACTTTATTCCTCCTTAAATTCCAATTTCCTTAGTTCTACAAACTGAAATTTTTGCCTATGAATGTATCTTGTTCTTTATACGCAAACAGGCTTCTGTGTGCATAATCCAATGTCTTGAAAACGGCATTTGAATTAGTCCACAAATATCTTTATTACACCAATAATCAATCAGCCAAATTGCTTTTTCATTGTCGTTTACTACATTCAACGATTCTAAGTATCCTTTTCTTTCTTTCGGTATTTTTCTTTTCAATTCATCATAAGATAACCGTTCAAGCATTTTCTCAGTGCTTTCCCATACTTCGAAAATATATAAATATAATTCTTCCAGATTAAGCTGTTTTGAAAAGTCTGCAATCTGCTGTTTCATGAGTTCATTTCCTGTTGTAATGATAGGTGAATTGATACGCTCTTGATAATTGCCTGCAAAAAATACTTGTTCATCTTCATTTATCACTGTATGCACAACTATATCTTCAATGCGGAAAATATGCCAAATAGAATAAGCAATCGTCTTACTATGATAACCATCAGCGTTTATGAAGGGGATTGAGTTAAAATCTTCTCTGCATAATTCTTCTTTGAAAGATACTAAGGTTTGTATTAACTGACTTCGTAAAGTAAGTAAAGTATCAATACCCCTCTTATAAGTATCTTTCTTTTTTATTTGTGCCTGCATTGTTTTATTAAGTTCAGACCATTCCTTATTCATATTCAATACTCTCTCAAATTCTGATTTTATCGCCCCATACAAATTATTTCGTAAACAATCGGCGTCAGGACAGAGGAAAAAGCAGACTACATTTAGAATGTATCTGCCCATTCCTCTGGACTGCACACCGATTTTTACCAATTGAACCAAATCGCTGCGCCACAGCCTTGGCAGGCCATCGCGCAGCGATTTGGTTCAACTGGAATTTGTCTTACAACAATTTATATATGCATAAAAAGCAATATATTTATGAAAACACCCTAAATCCAAAATTTACTCAATTCATTTTTTCCTTACATAAAATGTTCTCGTATATTTCACTTCCTCACCAAGTGTTTCCCCTATCAAAACTTCAAAATCATTGATATCAAATTCTGGAAAGAATGTATCTCCATCTTCAATATTTAAATCTACTTCTGTGATATACATTTTATCTACTATTTGCAAAGCTTCCTTAAATAGTCCATATCCACCAGATATGTATACATCTCGTCCTTTAGCCAATAATAATGCATCTTCTAATGATTTAACTGAAACTAAATTATCTCCTTGATACTCTGTTGTGGTGGAAACAACAATATTCATTCTATTAGGCAACGGATGACCGATTTCTTCATAAGACTTTCGCCCCATAATAACCACATTACCCGTTGTTAACTCTCTAAATTGCTTTTGTTCTCCCTTTATTTTCCATGGTATATTACCATTCTTGCCTATAACATTATTCTTTGACCTCGCAACAATCAAACCTATCATCTATTTCATCCTCCATAATATGATGTCGTACCTGTGATTCCATCAAGTGCACCACATCTTAACAAACTCAAAATTATCTCGAACTAACCAGCTCGACAAATTCCTTTTTTGTCTTCATCTGCATTATATCATATTGTTATAAGCATTGCCATTTCTTTTCTGCTTTTGAAAAGTTACTTATCAGCCTATGTTTTGTAAAGGGTGATATTCAGCATTTCTCACGCAACAAGCCCTTGACAAACCATAGACTAATAAGTTTTAAGGTAATCAAGCAGAAATGAAATAGTCTGCTGTTTCACGGCAACAAAAAAGAGATACCAACACACTTATGTAGTATCTCTTAGTCTAGTAGCAATATTCTTTTGTTTGCAAGCAGGTAAACATGGGCTGTTTCTTAATATCTTTTTGTTTGGGAAACACCGCTTTCCCATTTTGCTACAGATTGACGTGATACACCAACTTGCTGTGCAATTTCTTCTTGAGTATATTGATAATGTTTTCTAAGCCAAACGAGATTCGTACTAAGCATATTTTTCATACCTCCTATATTTAGGATTATACGTTAAAATCAATTATTGTCTATCAATCAAAGTTGCCTTGAATGTTAAAAATAGTTGCATAATAAAACGGTATGACTGTCCATACCGTTTTACATTTATTCACTTAAATCTTCACCATTTGTGGCAATGACTTTCTTATACCAGTCAAAAGATTTTTTCTTACATCTTGAAAAATCTCCTTCATGATTATTATTGTAATTCACATAGATAAATCCATAGCGTTTATCATATTCACCAGTAGAAGCAGAGACAATGTCGATCGGTGACCACATTGTATAACCTAATAATTCTACTCCATCATAGTCAACTGCATCCCTCATAGCTTCGATATGTGCTGCTAAATAGTCGATACGATACTGATCATCGATTGTTCCGTCTGCTTCTACTTTGTCATAAGCACCAAAACCATTTTCAACAATCATCATTGGTAACTCAAAACGGTCATGGAACCAGTTTAGGCACCAGCGTAATCCTAGTGGATCGATTTGCCAACCCCAGTCTGAAGCTTTTAGATGAGTATTTCGAACAAAGTCCTCACTGAAATAATCATATGTTTTTTCATTACGTCCTTGATATTTTGAAGCAAAACTCATGTAATATGAGAATCCAATATAGTCCACTTTACCTTGAGATAAAATCTTTTTATCTTCTTCAGTAATAAAATCATAACCTTTTCTTTCGAATTTTTTCAATATATGATTTGGGTAGTGACCACGGGCATGGACTTCAACATACCAGTATTTTTGATGCATTGCTCCTAAAGCGTTCATTACATCAGTTGGATTAGGTGATGCAGGGTAAACAGCATTCATCCCAATCATACATCCAACTTGTAAATCAGGATTGATCTCATGAGCGGCTTTAACAGCTAAAGCAGAAGCGACTAATTCATGGTGAGCAGATAAATACATTAAATATTCTGCATCATCATCTTTTTTTAAAAGTACAGCTCCTTCTTGGATTAAGTTGTGCTGAGAAACATCAGCTTGATTATTGATTTCATTAAAAGTCATCCAGTATTTAACTTTATGCTGGTATCTTTCAAAGCATACTTTGGCAAATTTAACGAACATGTCGATTGCTTCACGATTTCTAAAACCACCATACTCTTTTGCAAGCGTCCAAGGCATTTCGAAGTGCGATAATGTTATAATTGGCTCAATTCCATATTTATGACATTCATCAAATAAATCATCATAAAATTGTAAACCCTCTTCGTTAGGTGTTTCTTCATCACCCCGAGGAAAAATTCGTGTCCAGGCAATAGAAGTTCTAAATGCTTTGAATCCCATTTCAGCGAATAAAGCAATATCTTCCTTATAGCGATGGTAGAAATCCACCCCAACATGATTTGGATAATCTTCTCCTTCGATGACGCCATCAGTTAAGCGTCTTGGCGCACCAGTTACATTATTCCCTGCTGTTTCGACATCAGAGCAACTAATTCCTTTTCCACCTTCTTGCCATGCTCCTTCAGCTTGATGTGCTGCAATTGCACCACCCCATAAAAAATCTTTATTAAATGTCATCTATATCGACCTCCTTATTTATAAATATATTATACTACGAAATCAATAAAGATAACGGAAATAATGATAAGAATGATAAATATCTTACATAATTTTCTTTAATTGACTTTATTGGATGATATATTTATTATGTAAGTAATGGGGTGATTTTATGATAGGGAAATTAACAGAAGGAAATATTACCAGGGCATTAATTAAATTTTCAATTCCAATGATCTTAGGAAATCTTTTACAGCAGCTTTATAATGTAGCTGATACTTTTATTGTTGGACATTATATCGGAACTGATGCTCTGGCAGCAGTTGGCTCATCTTTTACGATTATGACTTTTTTAACTTCCATTATCTTAGGTCTTTGCATGGGGAGTGGAATTTTATTTTCGATGTTCTATGGGGCTAAACAATTAGATAAAATGAAAACATCTTTTTTTGTCTCTTTTGTAGGAATCGGCATTTTTTCAATTGGATTAGAAATAGTTTGTCTTTTAGCAATTGATCTAATTTTAAATTTTATGAATATTCCTAGGGATATTTTTACGGATACCCATCAATATTTGTTTATAATTTTTCTAGGTCTAGTTTTTACTTTTATTTATAATTATTTTTCCTCGCTATTAAGAGCTTTGGGAAATTCTAAAATCCCATTGATCTTTCTAGCATTAGCATCAATTATAAATATTGGATTAGATATTTATTTAGTGGCAGAAGTTGCAATGGGGGTAGCTGGAGCTGCTGTTGCGACATTGATTGCCCAAGCTTTTAGTGCTATTGGTATCATGCTTTATGTCTTTCTAAGTCAAAAAGAATTGTTACCGCAACGAAAACATTGGCATTTTGAACGTGAAATATTTGAGAAAATCAAAGCGTACTCATTATTAACTTGTATCCAGCAATCAGTAATGAATTTTGGGATTTTAATGATTCAAGGGTTAGTAAATAGTTTTGGTTTAGTAACGATGTCAGCTTTTGCTGCTGCTGTAAAGATTGATTCATTTGCTTATATGCCAGTTCAAGATTTTGGTAATGCTTTTTCAACCTATATTGCTCAAAATAAAGGAGCAGGATTAGAAGAACGAATACATAAAGGATTTAAAGTAGCAGTTGTAATGGCTTCTATCTTTTGTATTTTTATTTCTGCCTTAGTCTTTATCTTTGCTGATAAGCTAATGCTGATCTTCATAGAATCTTCAAAGTCTGAAATTATCTATCAAGGGGCTCAGTATCTAAGAATTGAAGGTGCTTGTTATTTAGGAATTGGATGTTTATTTTTATTGTATGGTTATTATCGTGGGGTTGGTAAACCAGGAATTTCTGTAGTTTTAACTGTTATTTCGCTAGGGACACGTGTTGTTTTAGCATATCTTTTAGCACCATTATTTGGAACTTTGGCGATTTGGTGGGCAATTCCAATTGGCTGGTTTTTAGCTGATTTGATTGGGATTATGTATGGTTTAAAAAAAGAAAGGTGGACTAATAGATACATCGATAAGTAGAAGGAACGACATTTAAATCTTTAGAAGTCGCCTTTTTAGATTAGAAAAACAGTTTGCTAGTAACAGGATGTTTTGATTAAGAGGAGCAATAGACGTAGAAAAAGACTGTTATTACAACAGTCCGGTATCAATTTTAAAAGAATAAAAATATTTTCTTATTAATAAGTGTTAAAACATGCCATAATATACTTTGTTGCAGAAGTAATGTTCTGTAATGAGCAATTCAGCTTAAGATATTATAAACATGATTACTATATTAGAAAAGTAACTTTTATCTTATTGTTTTTAGTCTAGATTTTCTCCATTTGAAGCAATTACTTTTTTATACCATTCGAAAGAATCTTTTTTACTTCTTTCTAAAGTACCATTACCTTCATTATCACGATCAACATAGATAAAACCATAACGTTTTTTCATTTCACCAGTAGTAAATGAAACACAGTCAATACATCCCCAAGGGGTATAACCAATTAAATCAATCCCGTCAAGTTCAACAGCTTTTTTCATTTCTTTAATATGAGCTTTTAAATAGTTGATGCGATACTCATCATGGCAAGAACCATCAGCTTCTTTAACGTCAATGGCACCAAAACCATTTTCGACGATAAATAATGGTTTTTCATATCTTTCATAAAAAATATTCAATGCATATCTTAATCCTTCTGGATCGATTGCCCAGCCCCAGTCAGATTCTTTAATAAATGGATTTTTAACAGAATGCTCACTTGAACCATCAGTTGCTTTAGAAACATCTTGATGTGCAGTTGAATCTACAGTATTAGTCATATAATAACTAAATCCTATATAATCTACAGTTCCTTCAGCAAGAATTTTCTTATCTTCTTCTGTAATGTTAATATTAAAGCCTTTGCGTTCAAACATTTTTAAAGCATATGCAGGGTAATGACCGCGACATTGAACGTCACAGAAGAACCAGCGATCATGCATCATCTGATTTGATAATACCATATCAGCAGGACGACATGAAAATGGATAAATTGGAACCATTGCAATCATATTTCCAATCAAAAAGTTAGTATTGATTTGTTTACCAATTTTTACTGCTAATGCACTTGCTAATAAAGTATGATGACCGCAAATATACATTGCTTCTTCAGGATTATCATAATCTCCAAAATGAGCACCACTATTAGTCCAGCCAAAAATATCATTTTTAAAATTCATTTGATTATTAATTTCATTAAAAGTCATCCAATATTTAACTTTATCTTTATATCTTTTAAAACATACTTCAGCAAATTTAACAAAGAAATCAATAGTTTTACGATTCATAAAACCACCATATTCTTTTGCTAAATGATAAGGCATCTCAAAATGAGATAATGTGATAACTGGCTCAATTCCATATTTTAATAATTCATCAAAAACATCATCATAGAATTGTAATCCTTCTTCATTGGGTTCTGTTTCATCACCATTAGGGAAAATACGAGTCCATGCGATAGATGTTCTAAAGCATTTAAATCCCATTTCCGCAAATAAAGCAATATCTTCCTTGTAATGAGAATAGAAGTCAATTCCAACATGGTTTGGATAATATTCATTTTCCATGATTTGATCAGTAATACGGCGAGGAACACCATGTGCTCCGGCAGTCATCACATCAGCAACACTATATCCTTTTGAGGTATTTAAAACCCCACCTTCAAATTGATGAGCAGCTAAAGCGCCACCCCATAAAAAATCTTTACTTAAAGCCATATAATTTAATCCTCCTTATTTTTACAGTCTCATTATAACCAAAAAAATAGGTTGGTACAAATTTTTTTAGCTAAATGTGTTAAAATAAAAACGATTGTAATAGATTACACAAAATGTAACAGGAGTATAGGAAAATATGGAAACGATGATTGAATATGTGCATAATCGAATTAAGAGAAAAGACTACCAAATTGCAATTGATTTTACAATGGGGAATGGTCATGATACTTTATTTTTAAGTAAAGTGGCTAAACAAGTTTATAGTTTTGATATTCAGCAGGAAGCTTTAAATAATACAAAGAAGTTGATAGAAGATACTGATAATGTAAATTTGATTTTAGCTTCTCATGAAAATTTTGATTGCTATGTAAAAAACTTTGATGTAGGAATTTTTAATCTCGGTTATCTCCCCAATGGAGATCATCAAATTACAACTATGGCGGACAGTTCTTTGCAAGCAATAAAAAAAGCAGTTGAATATTTGAATCGAAAAGGAGAATTGTTTTTAGTTGTTTACATTGGTCATGATGAGGGAAAAAAAGAAAGTTTGTTAATTGAGGAATATGTCGCCAGTTTAGATCATATAAGTTATAATGTAGCGTTGTTTAAAATGATGAATAAGTTATCTGCTCCATACGTAATTCAAATTGAAAAAAGATAATTATATTAGATGCAATAACTAGGTAACAATGTTATAATATAAGTAATTAAGGAGGTAAGCAATATGGTAAAAAGAATCGACGTTACCGTAACTGATCCAGTTGGTCTTTATGCGACTCCAGCAACCGAACTAGTTGATACTATGAAGATGTTCAACAGTGATATTAAGTTAGTCTACGCATCTAAAACTGTCAACATGAAATCATTGATGGGGGTTCTATCTCTGGGTATTCCAACAAAAGCAAAAATTGAAATTATTGCTGATGGAGAAGATGAGGACGCAGTTATTAAACGGGCCCTTGAATTAATGAAGGATCTAGGAATTAGTGGGTAAAACAATTTAATAATTGGGACTCTTGTCCCTTTTATTTTGCCTATTAAACGATAATATGATATAGTAAAGACGAATTTTATAAAAAAGGGGACATATAGATGGAAAACTTCTTAAAACTAATAATTGCTTTTGGAATTGGCTTTATTCTTGTTGTTCTAGCAATGCCTAAAGTAATTCCATTCCTACATAAGATGAAATTTGGTCAAGTTGAACGTGAAGAAGGACTTGAATCACATAAGTCAAAAAATGGTACACCAACAATGGGTGGAATCGTTTTTGTGATTGCCGCAATTCTTGGTGCTTTTATTGTTAATTTTAATAATTTACTTGATCCGGAGCTGATTTTAGCAACAATTGTTTTAGTTGGATATAGTGCAATTGGATTTGTGGATGATGCTTTGATCATTGTTAAACATAGTAATAAGGGATTACCGCCACTAGCTAAATTATTAGCTCAGATCGCGTTAGCAATTATTTGTTATTTCTTTGCAATGAACTTTATTCCTGATTTTACATCAGTAATTACAATTCCATTATTAGATATTAATATTGATATGGGTTATTTATATCCAGCATTAATCTTAGTAATGTTTGCAGGGGAAAGTAACGGTGTAAATTTATCTGATGGTTTAGATGGATTAGCAACTGGTCTTTCAATGGTTGCGATTGCACCATTTATAATCTTTTCTATCATGACAAAAGATTATACTCTTGCAAGTTATGCAACTGCAATGGTAGGGGCTTTACTTGGTTTCATGATGTTTAATTATCATCCTGCTAAGATATTTATGGGTGATGTAGGTTCGCTTGGTCTAGGTGGTTTCTTGGCCATTTTAGCGATACTTACAAAACAAGAGTTATTACTTATTTTAGTTGGTGGAGTCTTTTTAATGGAAACTTTATCGGTTATTATTCAAGTAGTCTCATTTAAAACTCGGGGAAAACGAGTATTTAAGATGGCACCGATCCATCATCACTTTGAAATGTTGGGCTGGAGTGAACAACAAGTAACTATTTCATTCTGGTTCATTGGTTTCATCTGTGGAATCTTATCAATTGTAATTGGGGTGCTATAGAATATGTTTACTGGAAAAAAGGTATTAGTGATTGGACTTGCTAAAAGTGGTAAGGCTGCGATTAGATTGCTTCATAAATTAAATGCAACGATTACGGTTAATGAAGCTAAAGAAATTAAGGATATTCCAGAATATCAACAATATCTTGATATGGGAATTGAAATGGTAACAGGGTCACACCCAACTGAATTATTTGAACGTGATTTTGACTTTGTAATTAAGAACCCTGGAATTAATTATCATAAGCCATTTATTTTAAGACTTAAGGAAAGAAAGATTCCTGTATATACGGAAATTGAATTAGCTTTTCAAGTTGCTAAAAAACAACATTATATTGGAGTAACTGGTACTAATGGTAAAACAACAACAGTTACTTTAATTGATAAAATATTAAAGGGACAATATCAACATGTTCATTTAGCAGGTAATGTGGGAACACCACTATGTGATGTTGTTTTAGATAACAATCTTCTTAATGAAGAAAATCATTATGTAGTAATTGAAATGAGTAACTTTCAGTTATTAGATATTGAACGATTTAAGCCTTATGTCTCAACGATCATCAATTTAACACCCGATCATTTAGATTATATGGCCTCATTGGATGAGTATTATGCTTCTAAAACAAATATTTATAAGAATACTGATCTGGATGATTATTTTGTGGTTAATCTTGATGATAAAACAGTAATGGAGTATTTGGAAAAATATCCAGTTCCATGTAATCAAGTCACAATGTCATTGATACATGAAGCTGACTGTATGATCAAAGAACAGGCAATCTATTATCGAGATGAATTAATTATTAACTTAGCGGATATTAAAGTTGTAGGACGCCATAACATTCAAAATATTATGACAGCTATCTGCATTGCTAAAAAATGTGATGTACCAGTAACAGTCATCAATCGAGAAATTGCCTCATTTATTGGTGTTGAACATCGAATTGAGTTTGTTAGAGAAATTAATGGAGTTAAAATCTATAATGATTCAAAAGCAACTAATACTGACGCTACGATCATTGCTTTAAAAGCTTTTGAACAACCAGTAATTTTATTGATGGGTGGTTTTGATAAAGGGTTAGATTTAACCGAAATGGCTACTTATGGTAATAAAATCAGTCATCTGGTGACATTTGGTGCTGCTGGAGAGCGATTTAAAAATGATATGCATGTTGCAAACAGTAGTTCTGTTGAGAATTTAGAAGCAGCGACTTTACTGGCAATCGAGAAAGCAAAAGCTGGCGATATTATTTTACTTTCGCCATCAACCAGCAGTTTTGATGAATTTTCTGGATATGAAGAACGTGGTCGAGTATTTAAAAATATTGTTAATAAATTATAGAAGATGCTTTGTAAAGTGAACCTTTAGGGAATATAGCTTAAAGGTTTATTTTATTGTCGAAAGTGTCTTTTTTAATTTATGAAAAACTTTCTATTTGAAAATTTCCCATTATATAATAAAATTATATGTATATGCATGGTAACATTAAAAATTGCAAGCTTATGGGTAATCGTAAGTTATCTTAATGTCGTTTCAGTGCTACCTGTTTATAGATAAATATTATTTTATAAAGGAGGAAGGCATGAATACATTACTCAGCAGATTGATAGTCTATATCAATTCATGTGTAAAAAAAGATGTGATTTACGAAATAGCCCGGTATATTATTAAAAATTATAGTTATTGCCAAAATATTACGCTTAAAGATATTATGGATGAATGTTATGTTTCGAGAGCTAGTGTAACGAGATTTTGTGAATATTTTGGTTTTCATTCTTGGAATAATTTTCAAAGCTTTTTAGTTAAAACAAAAAAAGTTAAAGAACAGCAAATTGAAAGTCGTTTTAGTAATATTGATATAGAAAGTATCTATGATCATTTATGTTATATTGCTAAAAATGATAGTTTAGAATTTAAAAATAATTTAAAAAAAGAGATCAATGCACTAGTTGAAATAATTAATCAAAGTAGTAGAATTTATTTATTTGGGGCAGTATATCCATTATCATTGGCAGTTGATTTCCAAATAAATATGATCAGTATTGGTAAAACAGTTTATAGTGATTTTCAAAGTGAAAGTGATTATTTAGAGCCAATGAATGAGGACGATCTAGCGATTATTTTAACTGCTTCTGGAAGATATGTTGGTGAATGTAAGTCCAAGTTTAATTTAATTTGTAATAATGCTGGCAAGAAAGCAGTTATTAGCTGCAGTAATCGGTATAGCTCACTTCAATACATCAATCATTATCTCTACATTCCAACGACTAATAAAAATAGTTTTGTTGATTTTGATTATTATACGATATTGATCTTAGATTTAATTTATATTGAGTATAATTTAAAGTATTGTCGAGGGAAATAATAGTGGGATCAATCTTAATTAAATTACATCAATTAATCAATTACAATCAAAATGAAAATATTCATTATTCGTTAGCAAAATATTTATTAGCTAATTGTGATACGATCAATCGATTATCAATTAGCAAAGTTGTTGAAGATACCTTGATTTCAAAAACATCTGTTTTAAAATTTTGCCGTTATTTAGGATATGATTCTTGGAAAGTCTTTTGCAGTGATTTTCAAGAAGAATGTCTCGATGAAAAGATTCGCTTGGATCGCTTAAAGATGAATGCAAACTTAATGTTTTCAAAAGATAATTTAAATGAGTATGTTCGACTAAACGATGAATATTTTAGTGAAGTACAAAAAATTGTTACATTTCAAAAAATAAAAATATTCGCTAAACAAATTAATGAAGCAAATAATATCTTTGTCTTTGGAGAACCTCGAGAATTACCGCTGTTTTATGATTTTCAAGAATTATTGGGGTTATATCATAAGGAATTGATTTTTCCTAAATCTTTAAATAAAAAGGATTTTGAGGAACAGTTAGCTTTGATTGATCAAGAAAGTTTACTAATTATTACTAACGGAGTTCATTCATTTGATGGGTTTATTGAAAAGGAAACTATTGAACCGGTATATGGATTAGAAAGAATTATGCAAACTAATTGTAAAGTTATTTTTATTGGTCAAAAGTCAGTTCAAAATTATGATAATGTTACAACACTAACAATACCTTTTTCATTTAATGAATATTTTATTCGTTTAGCAATTGCTGATTTAATTTATAAAATGATTACTTATTATTTTTATAGATATTAAATAATTTAAGAATTTTATAAATAGATTTATTTTTTTTATAAATTTGGTCTAAGAAAAAATACTTTTTTTCACAAAAACAAAAAAGGTTAAACTTTATTTGTGTTTTGTCGATGATTAAGTAAACGCTTTCATCGACTTCTCGTTTATACTAGAAGCATAGGGAATTTAAACGAGGAGGAAAATCGAAGATGAGTAAGAAGAAAAAACTTACAAAAACATTGGCTGCTTTATCAGCTGCCGGCTGTATTATCGGAAGTGCAACACCGATTGCATTAAATGCAGTAGAATTATCAAAATATTCTGTTGTGGAAGCAAAATATCAGGCTGCGAAAACAGAAGGAAGCGGAGAAAACGCTCAATTTAGTGACTACGATATTGATATTATGGTAGTAACTAATCCTGATTATAAAGGTGAAGCAGCTCCAACTTTGACTTATTCAAAAGCTTTTGATGAAAAAGCTAAAGAAGCTGGTAAAACGGCGTTGTTAAGCGAAAATATCGATGGTAAGGAATATGCTTTCAAAGATATGAACTTAAATGGAGAAATCGATGATTATGAAAGATGGTATCTTGATGCTGAAACAAGAGCACAAGATCTTGCTGATGCATTGGTTGCTGAAGGTGAAGATGGGATCGCAAAGATTGCTGGATTAATGTTATTTAGTAGCCATGAAGGAAATAGTGCTGCAGGATTAACAGATTCACAAAAAGATTATTTAACAAATAGTTATGTTAGAAATATTACTGATGCAGCAGGAAATGATGTGGAAGATTCAGTACGTTGGGTCAATGCGATGCAAGAGTATGTAGAAATATCTGATTTCAATGTTCCTGTTGATTTTAGTTCTGATCCTCGTTCAACAGCAGGGTCAGGAGATTTATATTCTGATAATGTTTCTAGTGGGGTTACAGATATTTCTAAATGGCCTTCTAATATTGGATTGGCAGCAACTTTTGATACTGAACATATGTATAATTTTGCAAAGGCATCTTCAGCTGAATATCGTGCATTAGGAATTGTAACAGCTTTAGGACCTCAAATAGATTTAGCGACAGAACCACGCTGGTTAAGAGTTGGTGGAACTTTTGGTGAAAATACTAAACTATCTACAGATATGGCTCAAGCTTATGTAGACGGTTCACAATCAACATATGTTAATGGAGAAGATCAAGGATGGGGAAAAGATTCAATTAACTGTATGATCAAACACTTCCCTGGTGATGGAGCCGGTGAAGGTGGTCGTGAATCACATACCCGTGCAGGTAAATATGCAGTTTATCCAGGTGGTAATTTTGAAGAACATTTAACTCCTTTTGCTCAAGGTGGCTTAAAATTGAAAGGGAAAACTGGAGCGGCAACTGCAGTGATGACATCTTATTCAATTGGAATCAATGCTGACGGTAGTGCTTTAGGTGGCGAA
>OLIT01001533.1_pt1 | contig 19631 bp, 17 predicted proteins | sample 1601341 | NCBI WGS metagenome assembly OLIT01 (sample SAMEA2452121, study PRJEB22498) | human gut metagenome | biome: human feces; feature: human gut; material: feces | place: Australia | collected 2012
CACTATCCCCCGCCCACAGCGTTCGTCTGCCACAACCTCCCGTATGTCACAACTCAATCCCCACCAAATCCTCCTTCTCAAGCATCGCCAATATATTCTTATCAACATCCTTAAGCCCCACTATCCTGCTAGCCTGATTAGATATCGCTTTCTCAAGATAGTTTCTTACATCTCTTGCATTGGCATAACCTTCTGGTTTGTTGGCGACACGCTCTGTGAAAAATCTTCTGGCTTCTTCGAGTGCATCTCTTGATAACATGTATTCCTGCTTCTTGCAGTTATTTATAAGTATCTCTACTTCTTCCTCGGCTGTGTAATCCTCAAAATTGATGAATTTATTGAATCTTGAACGCAATCCCGGATTGGAATCTAAGAATTCCTCCATAAGTTCTGTATAGCCTGCTACTATCACAACTAAATCATCTCTGTGGTCTTCCATTCCTTTTAATAATGTATCTACAGCTTCCTGCCCGAAGTCTCCCTGCCCTTTGCCATTAGTAAGTGTGTATGCTTCATCTATAAAAAGAACTCCACCAAGCGCAGACTCTATTACTTCCGCAGTCTTGGATGCAGTCTGTCCTATATATCCACATACCAGCCCTGACCTGTCTACTTCTACAAGATGACCTTTGGATATTGCCCCTATTGCCTTATATATTCTGGCAAGCAGTCTTGCAACTGTCGTCTTTCCTGTTCCAGGATTTCCCATGAATACAAGGTGTTTGTTGACGCTTGTCTGCTTCATTCCCATCTGCTCACGCATTTTCTGGACTTTAAGAAGATTAATAAGTGCATTGACATCTTCTTTTACTGCAGTAAGTCCTGTCAGTGAATTAAGTTCTGCAATTAGTTCATCTGCGTCCGGCTCTTCGTCATCCGCTGTCTCTGCCTGTATTGCCGCACTCTTGTAATCAGGACGCAGAAGACCATATGATTTAAGATTCTCATCTAACATTACACAGTATGATGATAAAACATTTATCTCAACCTCGGTACTTCCAGTATTCGCAGCCAGATATTCCTGCCCAAGCTTGCGGTAGGTTTCTGCCAGCGTACGTGCCTCTTTATTGTCGTATCGGTCGTTCTTAATCTTGTGACCGGCATTGGCTAATATGAAATACTTAAATGTCTCCGGCACTCTTGTGATATATCCTGCACCAAGCATGTTGCGGTTCTTTATATCAGCCGCCATTGACGCACTCACATCGAATCCCAGTTTTTTCTTTATAAATGCTTTCTCTGCCTCACCATATCTTCCATCTGTCATTGATATGTATATAAGAAAATGTAACAGCTCTTTCTTAAGATTGTCGCGAAGCTTCACATTTCCAACCAGTTTTACAACACCATTCTGTTCTATGTAATCGCACATTTCATAACATAAATTAATCGAATCCATCATATCTCCTCTCATATAAAAAACTTTGTACACGCATATAACACAATCAGAAATATCACATTATACACTGTAAATGTAACAAAATATTTTCCTTTTCCATCTGGCACTTCATTGACATACTGCTTATATGATATAAGGCTAGCCATTGAAGCTATCAGTGTGCCAAGACCGCCAATATTAACTCCAAGTGCAAGGTTCTTTATATTATGCGTAAATCCTGACAGCAGAAGTGCCGCCGGAACATTGCTTATACACTGGCTTGTAATGATTCCAACGCCTATTTCCCTGCCATCAGCAATACCTGATAAGAATAATGCAACCGGCTCTATCCTTCCCATATTGCCTGTAAATATGAAGAAGCCGACGAATGTTAATAACAACGCATAGTCTGCTTTCAAAAGCACATTTCTTTCTATTATAAATGTGGTAACAAGCACCAGTACTGTAAGTACATACCACGGAAGTACTCTTGCAACAACAAGTAATGCGATGATAAAAAGAATTGTATATAACAACACATTTACAGGTGCAGCTTTCTGACCTGAATTATCGTCTGTATCCTTCATGCTCACATCAGCATTTTTATTCTTTAAAAGCATTATTGAAATAATAAGAAGCGCTGCCGAAACAATTGTATATGGCAGAAGCCACATTATGAACTGACCTGCTCCCACCCCCGCAAGTCCGTATAGATACAGATTCTGCGGATTGCCAATCGGTGTAAGCATGCTTCCAAGATTCGCGGCTATCGTCTGTAATACTACAACCGGTATCATAAGCTCCCGCCTGCCACACTGCTTAAGCATCATTATCGCAAACGGAACAAATGTTATCAGTGAAACATCATTGGTAATCAGCATGCTACTAAAGAAACACAGTGCAACAAGTACGCTCACAAGCTGCCACATTTTCCGTGTTCTCACAAGAAGTGCATGTCCGATTTTTTCAAAAATGCCGTTCTGCATATAGCCTTTCGTTATTATCATCAGACTCCACAATATTCCAAGTGAACGCCAGTCTATGTAACCGGCATATGCTTTGTCTGGTTTTATAAAAAACATTGAAACGATTGCAAGCACCCAGCTTATTGTAAGTACTGCATCTTTCTTTAAATAATTATAGATTCTCTTCATGACATTTTCTCTCTTAATATAGTAATTGCTTTATATTTTACAATATATTTTTTATCCTTTACAGTATTAGTTGTCAAATAAATTCTGTAAGTTTATAATAGAAAAAGTTTTGCATAGGAGAATCTGTTAGATATGAAAAAATTATTAGACAAATGGATTAGTATTAGTCTCATTAAAAGAATTATTGGAGGACTGGCACTTGGTATTATTCTTGGTCTGCTCGTTCCAAGGGCTTCCGGCATTGCTCTTTTCGGAAGCGTTTTCGTTGGCGCACTTAAGGCTATCGCACCGCTTCTTGTTTTCGTGCTTGTCATAAGTTCTTTATGCCATTCAGGAAAAAGTCATGGTGGTGTGATTAAGACCGTAATTATTCTGTACATGTTCAGTACCATTCTTGCCTCTGTAATCGCAGTATTTACAAGCAAATTATTTCCGGTTACACTCACTCTTACAGAAGGCATTGAAGAAATGTCATCACCAGGAAGTATTGGTGATGTATTTAACTCTTTATTAATGAATATTGTTGAGAATCCTATTACTTCTCTTACTAAAGCTAACTATGTAGGTATTCTTGCATGGGCTGTTGTTATCGGTATTGCATGTAGACATGCCAAGGAATCTACTAAAGATATGCTTGTAGATATCTCTAATGGTCTTTCCAAGGTTGTTACCTGGATTATTAACTTTGCTCCATTCGGTATTATGGGACTTGTATTTGATACTGTATCAAGTAACGGTATGTCAGTATTTAAAGAATATGGAAAGCTTCTTATGCTGCTCGTTGGTACTATGCTGTTTATTTATTTTGTTACCAACCCGATTCTTGTTTTCTGGTGTACACACAAGAATCCCTATCCACTTGTATTCAGATGTTTAAAAAAGAGCGCACTCACTGCATTTTTCACAAGAAGCTCCGCTGCCAATATTCCTATTAATATGAAGGAATGTGAGGATATGGGACTCGACAGGGATACTTACTCTGTAACTATCCCGCTCGGTGCAACTATTAACATGGATGGTGCTGCAATAACTATCACTGTTATGACACTTGCCGCAGCCAATACTTTAGGTATTACTGTTGATATTCCAAGCGCAATTCTTTTAAGTATTCTTGCAGCGCTTTCTGCCTGTGGTGCTTCTGGTGTTGCCGGTGGTTCACTCCTGCTTATACCTATGGCATGCTCATTATTTGGTATTCCTAATGATGTTGCAATGCAGGTTGTCGGAATTGGCTTCATCATCGGTGTTATTCAGGATTCTGTTGAAACTGCACTTAACTCATCATCTGACCTTTTACTTTCTGCTTCTGCTGAATTCAGACAGTGGAGAAAAGAAGGCAGGGAAATTACATATTAATATGATTAATGCAAAATGTCTGGCATGCTGCTCTACTGCGGCACACCAGACATTTTTTATATTACGAATTATTTTTATCTGTTCTTAATCATGCTTACAACTGCTAGAACAGCATTTATAAGACACCATACTGACCAGATTACTAAGTCACTGTAATTGCCGTATCCTGCAAATCCGAATACAGCAGCAAGTCCGAAAAGTACAATCAATGCTATATCGTGACCCTTTCCTGTCTTATTTCTTGTAGCTATCGAAACAATTCCACCAGCAAGCATAAGTATTCCAACTATTACGCCGACACTTCCTGATATGCCACCATTGTCCTCAAGTGCATTAACTACTCCTGCGGCGCATGACTGAAACATAACTACTGCAAATAATATAATTGATAATATTCCTGATACCAGTTTCCAAACTCTCATCTTCTACTCCTCCTACTGAAGCTTTATTATTACTTTTTCACTTGACCATATGTTGGCTGTGTATTCCAGTTCGATAGATTCTGCATCAACTGGAACTGCAAATACTACACTGAAGTTTATTTTACGACCAGTTGATAATGTATCTCCTGAGAACTCATTTACAGATGCGATAAAACTTTGATCACAGCTCTCATTATCTGCATAACAGCTAAAATCTGCACTACTTACATAAGCATCAGATTTACCGTTATTTTCAAATGAAAAGTCTGCTTTGACATATTTTTTCCCATCACCAGGCTTGTAAAATCCATATGGATCATCGTAATCGGTAAAATCTGTATCCGCATCATTAACTGTACCCTTTAATCCATCTTTCTCAAAGCTTCCACCTACCATGACAACATTATCACTTTCTGTGCCTATCTTATCCGAAGCACCACTCGCATTACTGTTATCTACGCTTGTGTCAGATCCACTTCCCATCGCCATTGCAGCAAATACTATCAGACACAGCAGTACCCCTATGTACTTCCTGATTCTTTTCATATGATTTCCTCCTCATATCATGTCTTTTTATAATAAAAACAGCCATCAGTTCTGCAATTATCTCAACAATAATATCCATCACATCAAATGTTCCCTTTACACATCCGGTAACCTGAAGGACTTCCATAATTGTCGAAAACATGCCTGCTATCACAAACATTTTCCATACATAAGCTGTTTTATTACCTGTAACCAGCATTAATGAAAATACCAGTGCATACGCCCACAGCATATCTGGCATATAACTACGCAAATTTACTACAAATGTGTTCTCCGTTCCAACATGCAGACTGACTCCAAGCAGACTGTCAATATTCTGTACAAATATGACTTGCGGTGAAGTCACATAGTAAAACAGACTGCCTGCCAGTATTGGAAGGGAAATGTTTGCATATATAAATATCTTTTTCATATAATGGATGTTATCACAATTATGGCTGCAAACCGTGTGCTGACAGCACAAAAAAAGACAGGACATAATATTGAATTGTCTCAACATATATCCTGTCTTTTTATAATTACAAATATCCTATAATTGCCATAAATATTGCAAAAAAAGCTAAAAATATAAAGCTAATCGTAAATGCATACCCAAATGTCAGAATAGTGCTTAATACATTTATCTTCTTCATTCCCGGAAGCTTTCTCCTTATATTAAGATAGTTGCCAAACCACATTGTCATTCCAAAAAGGAGTACAAATACAGCTATCTTATACATCGTAAGTTCTCCGCCCGTTACCGGTATTCCCGTTTTACTGTCCGTAACTGCAAAAGTTATTGTCATCCATACAATAACCGCATACCATACTAGCGCAATCAGACAATACACGACATTCAGCCGTCTGAATCCCGGCAGCAGATATCTGCGCCATGAAGTATCAATATCGTAATTCCTTTTCTGATATTTCCTGTACATTTTAACAATTATATCTCTTATATTACGATAGGTTCTCACAACCGAAATGGTATTATCCTTACCAAATGCTGTTTCAGCTTTTTTCCTATTATCCTGTACTATACTATAATTTAACATATCCAGCACGCCACGAAGCTCTTCAGCCGATTGATATCGATCCTTTGCATCTACCATAAGGCATTTCTTAAGAATATCTGAAAATCTGCACTCTGCAATTCCTGCTCCCGGCTTGTCACCTGTCATAATATAATTAATTGTTGCTCCCAGACCATATATATCCGTACGCTCATCAGACTGCCCGAATCCAAACTGCTCTGGTGCAGCAAAATACACTGTTCCCAGCATTCTGGTATCTTCATTCTTATCTGCATTAACATGTCTTGCCGCATTAAAATCTATAAGATTCACATGTCCGTTTTTTTCAATAATTATATTAGATAGTTTAATGTCTCTGTGGACAATTGCCGGCTCTAACTGATGCAGTCGCACAAGAATGTCCGCAAGCTGTACTGCAATATCATATGCCTGTTCCTCGTTTAATAGTCCCTGCTCATCTAATACCTGCTTAAGGCTCCTGCCCTGCACATACTCCTCAACTACTATAAGCTTTCCATCATCAGCAACACATTCCTTTACCGCAGGAACTCCCTCAATTCTTACAGAGGCAAGCTGCTCATATACATCATGCGAATATATATCAAGTGTCTTTTTAACGCAAAGCTCACTGTTCCTTATATCCTGCACCAGCACTATATTCTTTTTTTCATCAAGTACTGTCAGTTCCCTGTAAAATGACAGCCTGCTCTCTTCTTCTAAAGTCATATTTTTATCCTTATTGTAATTTAGTGTTTATTATTATACACTATATCAATAGAAAATGTGTACTCTATTGTGAAAGGCGGAATTAATAATGAACGAAAAACCGACTTATGAACTTGATAAAATCTTAAGTTCAGTTGAGCCTGAACATTTTAACAGATACCGTAATGAAGAGGATACTGACTCACAGATGTCTGTCAGCGAATTCTTTAACCGATATATAGGAAGCTACGGACTTCAATTAAGTGATGTTATACGACAAAGTGATATTCCAGCTAATTATGCATACGGAATACTTAATGGCAATCGTACCAATCCAAGCCGTGACAGAGTAATTGCACTCTGCATCGCATGCCATATGAATCTTACTGATACCAACCGTGCGTTAAAAACTGCAGGCTTAAGCCCTTTGTATTCCAAGGTCAGCCGCGATGCTGCAATTATAATTATGATTAACAAATGTGAATATGACATTGGAATTATTAATGAATTTCTGTATGGACATAATCTCAATATTCTTTCTACATCTAGCAACAAGGAGGCTTAACTATGAACATAATTGACTCACACATTCATATATGCCGCTGCATCAATGGATTTGGAAACAGCGGAGAAATGCAGGCTATAGGCGGAGGTTACGCAAGCTACGCTGATGGAACTATATTCCAGATGATACCAGAGTGTCTCGGTGAATATGATGTAACTCCGGAAGCAGTTCTTAAGGTTATGGACGAGGCTGGCGTTTCCAAGGCTGTTATGCTTCAGGGCAATTTCTTAGGACCGCAGAATCTCTACACTTATGAGGCTGCAAAGAAATATCCTGACCGTCTTGCTGCAGCAGCTACTTACGACCCATTCTGCAGAAATGTTGATTCTATAAGAAAGCATTTGTTTGAAGACCTCGGAATTAAGATTGTAAAATTCGAGGTAAGTACCGGAAGCGGTCTTATGAGTTATCATCCTACTATTCCCCTTGATGGTGATGTTATTGAGGAAATGCTGTCATATGCTGAAATGCATAATAATACTGTTGTGTTCGATATTGGACGCTACCCTGCCGAGTGCTGGCAGCCGGAATCCCTCGCCCGCGCAATTAAAAGACACCCTGACACGCAGTTTGTTGTGTGCCATCTGCTTGCCCCAAGAGGTCTTGTTCAGGAAAATGTCTGGCTTAAAGGAATGGAGGCACTCACGCTTGACAATGTTGTATTCGACCTTGCAAGCCTTCCTTCTAATCAGGGTAAAGACGCCAGATACCCTTATCCTGACGCAATCCATTATATTAAACGCGCCATCGAACTTGTCGGAAGCGACCGGCTTATGTGGGGAAGCGACCTGCCTATGAATCTGTGCAAGGACAGCTACAGACACCTTATTGATTACATTGTCTTAAGCAATGAAATATCAACACCTGACAAGGAAAATATCATGGCTGCTACTGCAGCTAAAGTATATTTCAAATAATCCACATATTTAATATATCCCTCAAAAGCACTGTTTACCTGCTTTTGAGGGATTTTTATATTCTCCTGTTGACATATTATGCATATCATGTTATATATACTACGACAGATGTACTACGGCTGTCGTAGTATCGCCTGTCGTAGTAATTATCATTTATTTAATATTTATTATCAGGTGAATCATCACCTTCAATTAATTCGAAGGGAGGAGTATGCATGGCTGGCATCAGCAGCGACATTATACGAGGCTACAACGATACAATTATCCTGTATCTTCTGCTTGATAAGCCATCTTATGGTTATGAGATTTCTAAGCAGATTAAGGCCATGACCAATGAGAAATATATTGTTAAAGAAACTACTCTTTACTCAGCATTTACACGAATGGAAAAGAACGGATATATCACTTCTTTCCCCGGAGTAGGCGAGAATGGCGGAAAAAAGCGCACCTATTATCAGATTACTGACGAAGGACGGCTGTATTATCAGTCAAAATGCAAAGAGTGGGCTCTTACTAAAGAAGTTATTGAAAAATTTATTGTGAAGGAGAATTAATGTATGGATACTATTAAAAGTTATCTTGAAACTATGTTTGCCAATCTCCCCGCAACTACTGAGGTTTTAAAGGCTAAAGACGAATTGTGGGGCATGATGGAGGACAAATATAATGAACTTATCAGTGAAGGTAAAAGCGAGAATGAGGCTGTAGGTACTGTTATCTCAGAATTCGGCAATCTTGACGAACTCGCAGAAACTCTCGGACTTAACAGACAGTCTTCTGCTCCTGTTGATAACAGACGCACTTTAACACAGGATGAAGCCAGAAGCTTTGTAAGTGCCGGCAGCCGACATGCATTTCTGACTGCATTAGGGGTTTTCTTATGTATTTTCTCAGTAGTTCCAGCGGCAGCCTGCAGTGCATTTCATAATAATTTTCTCCAGACAATGGGCACTGTTGCTCTGTTTATTATAGTTGCCTGCGGTGTTGGCATATTTATAATAACCAATTCTTTAATGAATAAATACGACTATATTAAGAAACACGAATGTATCATCGATTATGCCACTGTCGGATATGTGCAGGATAAGAAGGAACAACTTCGCAACATTTCTATTGTGTGCTGCACTCTGGGAATTATTATGTGTATCATAAGCTTTGTCCCTGCTGCCGTTTTTGACGCAATCCCAATACAGGGACTTGACGATATCGGCGGCGCAGCAATGATTTGTATAGTAAGTGTCGGCGTATTCCTTATTGTTTTCGGTTCAATGGCTGAGACTTCATGTAAGACTTTACTTGCTCTTAATGGTGACAATGTAGCCGGCAGCTATGTTAAGAAGGAGAATAAAGAAGTCAGATATATTAACAATACTGCAACAACTATTATGTCTGTTTTCTGGCCTACCGTTACATGTATATATCTGTCAGCCAGTTTCATCACATTTGCATGGGCTTTAACATGGGTTATATGGCCTGTTGCTGCTGTAATACATGCTATATTTAAGAGTATACTTAAAGACGATTCCAGGGAGGTGTAATTATGAAGAAACGAATTTATCTGTCAATTATATATTTTATTACACTTATATGCATAATTATTGGCGTTCTTGGTAATGTATTTAACATTTCTCCTTTTACACGCATGACTATGGCATCCAGTGGCAAATATATTGAAAATTCTTCTATTTATGATAATGTGTCAGACATATCTGTTGATATGAATCTTGGCAGTGTTGAGATTAAGAAAGGCAGCAAGCTTGAAGTTATCTATACAGGTGCTGAAAAGTTTAAGCCTACTGTATCTGTTTCTGGAACTTCATTAAATATTGAACAGCATGTAAAAGTACATCTTATGACTAATATCAAAAACTCAGACTGCACACTTACAATTACTATTCCTGACAATATCAGTCTTAATTCTATTCAGGCTGACCTTAATATGGGTGATATGGATGTTAACAATATACATGCTTCTTCTGCTGATTTCTCTGTTGATATGGGTTCTCTTAAGATTGCTGATTCATCCATTAAGAATATAACTGCTGACAACAATATGGGCGATATTAAGCTTACCAATTGCGGCAGTGATGTCCTTAACCTTTCTGTCGATATGGGTTCTCTGAAAATAAGCGGTATGGATATTGATAAATACAGCGCTAATCTCTCTGTAGACTTAGGTGACATCAAGGTTAATGATTCTACTTATTCTCACAGCTATACTAATAATGCCGGCAGCGGTAAAAGTATAAATGCTGATGTTAATATGGGTGATATTAAGATTAACAGGTAATAAAGAACCGGATCGCAAGAAAATCCCTCAAAGGATTCTCTCCGACCCGGTTCTTTGGCTTGTTTATAGTTTTATTAGATTTTAGCGTATCAGTTATCTTACATTCTTAATCTTACGTCTGCCTGTTACTGCTGCACCTGCTGTTAATGCAAGTACTGCTGCTACGATGTAAGCCATCATGTTGTCTGCATCGCCAGTCTTAACATCTGATACAGATGTATCTGAAGTACCTGCTTCTGTTGTGTTATCAGACTCTTCTGAACCAGAAGGTGTACCTGCATCAACCTTTACTAATGCATTGATTGCTGCTGTAAGATGCTCTGTTGCCTCATCAACATCTGCCTGATATTCTGCAACTGCAAGTGCATCGACTGCTTCCTCATACTCAAGCTTCATAGCTGCCCAGGATTCGGCTGTGTAATCAGCTTCGTTAAGTGCATCTGCTGCTGCAATAGCTGCTGAAAGCTTTGATGTATCACTTACAGGTGCTTTAATCTTAACGATATTAGCATCAGTTGCTTCAAAATCAATTGTAGTATCAGTATATCCTAATGCATATACAGTAAGTGACCAGTAACCTGTTCCATCATATCCTGCTGGTAACTGGCAGCGTGCTGAATCTGTAAGTCCAAGCTGGATTCCCATTACTTTGTGCATCCAGTTATCTGCTGCGAATTTAGTGCCATATGTAGCAACAGCATTTGTTCTTGTTGCATCATTCCCATAGTATGTCCACTTAACAGCCTGCATCATAGCACCTAATGCGCCATAACCATCACCATTAATATCAACTCTTAAGAATTCACCGTATGAACCTGTAGCATCTTTTACTGTAGATGTAATGTTAGCAGCCACACTTATATCCTGCTCTGCAAATGACTTTCCACTTCCAGTCTGTCTTGCAGAGAATGAATATGTTCCATCTGCATTCTTAACTGCTGTCTTAAGTCCGTTAGTATCTGCATTAACTGCTGCTGTATACTCATATGAGCTAAGCTTGTTCTCACCGAATCCACCGTATAACTTCTCTCCATTCTTGACAACTCTGTAATGCTGCTCAAAATCAGCAAGATCAGATGTCTTAACCTTAACCGGAACATACTTAATACCAGTTACTTCATATGATACTAACTTTGTTGTTGTACCATCAGCATTAGTAATTGTACCTCTGTTGTATGAAAGCTGTGTACCATCTGTAAGTATCATCTGCTTTCCATCACTACTCCAGCCGGCAAGCTCATACTTCTTACCATCTTCTGTATCAATTGTTGCCATGCACTGATAGCTTCCTCTGTGAAGACCATGATTGGTTGTAGCTCTTGTTACTGTATCAAAAGCGCCCTTATCATATTCCCCCTTTGTATCCTTCTCATTAGATGATGTTACATCTCCTGCGTTATATACGCCCTCGTTAGCCCAGTATTCCTGCCATGTAAGTCCAGCATATACATATGAATACTCATCATCTGCTGCATGTGTATCAGACACAAGAGCTGGAAGTGCTGTAACTGCAAGAACAGTAGCGGCTGCAACAGCAGCAATCTTAGTAAAAATGTTCTTCCTCATAATTCCTCCTTGTTTTGCGAAGCAAAATCCGAACCCATTGGTGAGGAGAGGAATTTTGCCTCCTTATAATTTTTTCTATTACAAATCTGCCTACTTCTTAGCCGATTTATAAGCATAGTAAAATGCCTTCTTGATGGCATTGCTTGATTTGGTTGCACCAGATACTGCATCAACACCTGATGTACTCTGATTGGCAAGAAGCTGTGCAGGAACCTTTGCATTTGCCATATTAAAATACTGTACGTCCTGTGCTCCTGCTTCTGAAGTTGCTGTAACTGATGTAATCACATCTCCCGATACAACTATTGTGACCGTCACATCGTAACCATAAGGATCACATACTGCAGAACCTGCATAAGTTCCGTCTGCTTTAAATGTTGTATTAGCCGGTGTATCACTGCCAGCATTACCTCCCTGTGAATCACTGCTGCCATCTGATAAATTTCCTGGCTGTGCTGTCTGATTACCGCTTTCCGAATCATTGCCTGATGTATTACCTGAACCTGAATTACCTGCGGCTGAATTATCCAAACCCGAATTGTCGGTCTGTGTATCTGACTGATTGTCTGCCTGTCCTGCCTCTGTTGTACCTTCGGCTGTTAAAGCTGCGTCATCTGCGAGGCTGCTCTCTGCCTCTTTAACCAACGCTGCAACTGTCTCTTCATTAAAGAATTCTTCCCATTCCTCGTCCCCGCCAGAAGCCATAGCAGTTGTCTTTCTTCCTGCAAAGCATAAAAATGTCATCACTGCACATATAACCAATGCCAGTCCATACAGAACCGTCTCTGGTTTCTTACCGTATGTCTTTCCAGCTCTTGCTGCCTTTACTGATACAGCCTTTGCTATTCTCATAGCTGCATAGCCTAAGAAAACTATGCTGTAGATAACTACATTTGCAATATACATGCCAAGTCCAAGTCTCGCATAAGGTATGTTAATGAGCATAATGTGAACATACATAAGACCATAAAACACATATGCTGTGCGCTGTAACTGCTTCCACTTCTTAGCCTGCATCTTCTTTCTTACAGATGGAAAAGATGTAACTGTAAGCACAAGCATTATAGCTATAAGCACAAGACTTATTACCGCAGCTGCAAGCTGTGTGGCTGATAACAGGCTTGTCTTAGTAAATAACATTCTGAAATATGTCATTCCATATGTGAAATTATGACACAGGACGAGTATTGCCGCTGTAATTGACAATTCGCCTCTTATCTTCATAAGTGGTGCAATCAGCTTGTTGCCCTTAGGCAATGCGCCAGTGTACATTACCACAACAAACATTGCCGTTCCAAGCGAACCCTTTGCAAATATCCCCAATATATTATTCTTTTCAAATAAAGGCATTGGCAGAAATCCAATCAGAAATACTGCAATAGAGATTACCGCTGCCCCTATATAGTAGATACCTGCGTGTTTTTTAAGTGAATCTTTAAGAAAATATATGAATAAAGATACGATTATAAGTGATATTATTAATAACATGTCTGCTCCTTCGGGTCTGTATATCTTGGTTAGTTGTCTTCGACAAAGGTATGTTAATCTATCTATAATTAGTTTTAGCTAACTGTTCTATAGAATATATTTTAGTCCCTGCATTTGTCAATACAGACTGTTAATAATAATTCTCATTAAGGCTGTCTGGTAATTATTTCCGTGTTCATATTTGTTGAAAAACTGTCAGCTATTCCCTCTGACACATATACTTTGATTCCATCATAAAGTATCATCTCAAAATCAAGCGAGCCACTTCTATACAACTCTTTCGCACCATCAAACCCCATTACAAAAAGCGCCGTTGACAATGCATCTGCTGTAGTTCCATCTGAACACACAATTGTAACAGAAGTCAGGTCGCTCTCTGATGGATAACCTGTCTGCGGATCTATAATATGATGGTATACATGTCCGTCCTGCTCAAAATATCTCTCATATCCACCTGATGTTATAACTGCCTTATCAGCAGTGCTTAATACACCAAGATAACTGCTTTCACTGTCAGGATTCTGTATGGCAACCCTCCAGTCTGAGCCATCAGTCTTAGTTCCAAGCACCTGCACATTGCCTCCAAGATTAATGATTGCGTGCTCTATGCCGCAGTCCTTCATAATCTGAATCACCCTTGAAGAAGTATAACCTTTGGCAATTCCACCAAGGTCAATGCTTGCACCATCTGACAATGTCACCTGCTGCCCGTTAACCTCCACATTTGTATAAGAAACATGCTTAAGTACATCCGCAATCTCGCTGCTTTCAGGCACTCTGTAATTCTTGGTGGTAAATCCCCACAGCTCCATAACCGGGTATATCGTAATATCGAAAGCACCTTTAGTTTCTTTAGATACCTGCATTGCCCTGTTCATTATAAATGCGGTTTCTTCCGATACTTCACCGCTTCCATTTTCATTTATCTTAGTAACATCACTGTCCTCATTTCCTACCGAAAACATTGCATCAAGCCGGTTAATCTACTGAACTGCTTTACTTACTGCTTCCTCTGAATTGCTGCCATATGCAGTAAGCGACATATATGTATCCATTGCAAATATTTCCTGTGTACTCTTGACTGTATCGTCCTTCTCTGGCTTACTGCCACCACATGCCGTCAAAACAGCCGCTGCAAGAATTGCTGTAATTCCTGCCAATATATATTTTCTGATATTATATTTCATGCTTTTAAGTTTTATCCTCCATCTTATACTGGTTAGTTCCATAAAACTTTATAGCATAATAATCAAAATGTCAATCACATACGGTCACACATTCACCACGCAAAAACACCCGCAATATAATTGCGGGTGCTCCTGTAAAGAAAATTCTTATGAAATTAGATATCTTTTCTTCTTCTCATGTATACTGCTGCCATTCCAAGTAAGCCACTAAGTCCTGCTGCCATTAATGCTGCATACATTCCTGTATGACTCATATCACCAGTCTTGACTGTTGTGTCTGCTCCTGTTGATGTTCCTGTTGAATCATCAGGTGTCTCGGCAGGATTCTCGTTATCTGATGGATTTCCTTCAACATATTCTGGGTTCTGGTTATTCTCACCTTCCCATGTAACATTTAAGTTATGAAGCATTGTTGTATTCTGCCATCCGCCTGCGCCAAGTGTTCCTGTATGCTGGATTGCAACTCCGCCAAAGCTGTTAGCTTCAATATCTGCTGTAAGGTCAACCACATGTGGATATCCCTTAGCTGCCTGGTCTGCAAGCTGTTCTGTTGGTGTCTCAACATGAGCTGTGAGCTTATTGCCTTCAGCCTTTAAGCTGATTGTACAGCCTGTTGCATAGCAGCTTGCAATAACTTTATCAGAAATCTCTGTTACTGTTCCATTGTCATATTTTACAAGTACAAATGTTACGGCATTAGATGAATCCCTTGTTCTTATTATTCTTAATCCGTATCCTGTAAGTGTTGATGTATCGAACTTAAGAAGTACATCCATATACTGTCCTGCACTACCAAATCCCTGACCTGCTGTCTTGGCTGGGTCAACTACAAGCTTAAGTGACATATCACCATATGTTCCTTCTACTGGTGTATACATAAGTCTTGCGCCCTGTGTACCTTCATATAATCCAGCGCCTACACAGCCGTTACCTGTTGTTCCATATTTCCAAGGTTCTTCTGTATCAGCTCCCTGCCAGCTTCCAAAACTTTCTGTATCTGCCGGACGGTTATAATCTACTGTCCAGAAGCCAGCTTTGATTTCTGACTGCTTTACATTAGGGAAGTTAGAGAAATCTGTAGCAAAGTTCTTGCTTCTTACATCTTTCACTCCGATTGCCTTGTCATATACTGTATTTACCGGTGTTCCATAATCACTTCTGATGTTCTTAGATTCTACCTTAGCCATGATATAATATCCAACATCACCTGCTGTTAACTTATATGTATACTCTGGTGAATCATTTCTTGTTACTGCCACAAGTATAGGATTGCTGCCCTCTGCATCTGTACATCTGTACCATGAGATTGCAGACATGTCTTCTCTGCTTCCTAAATCAAGTGAGTAATCTACTTTAAGACTTCCCTGTCCGTCATTAGTAATAACTGGTGCCTTTGTAAATGCTGGAGCTTCAATCTTGCTTGGCTTTACAGTAATTCCAACTGCTGCTTCAAGACCTGACTCTGTAGATGCATTTATAATGACCTTCCTAGCTGCATCATCATTATTAGTACCTTCTACTTTGCATGTTCCGTCACCATTATCTGTTAACTTCACATATGCCTTATCTTCGTCTGATACGCTGTATGTTATCTTCTGTGTTGTATCATTAGTTCCATAGAAATAGTTAACTGTTCCTCCTATTGAAGCTGTTTCCTTTCCAGATTCAATCTCTGTGACATCTGATGTTATTGAAAGCTGTGTTGCAACTGTGTCCTGTCCGGCTGCTTTAATTACATCCTTAACTCCTAATGGATCCCAGTCGTCACTGCCCTTTAAAAGATTGTATGTGTTGTAATATGTCTTACCACCTGACACAATCTTGTAGGCATCAAGTACCGACTTGCCTGTCATATCAACGGTTTCTTTAGCACCCTCGCCACCGATTGTAATGCTCTGTCCATTATGAATTATGTTGCTCTGATAACATTTTAATGAAGTTGATGGTGTTTTAGTCCATCCAATTGATATAGGTACACTTAAATTACTGTTATATACACAGTCTACTGCGGTAATTGTGCCGCCCTCTTTTGTAAAGAACTGTGTAGGTTCGGCTTCAACATTTAATATCTTACAATTAAATGTACAACCTAAAAATGTTGAACCTGTACCATATGATGAATATAATGGTCTGTTTCCGTAGAAATCAAAATCGCATCCTACATATACAGCATTTGCATTAAGAGCATCATCTGTACTTTCAAAATGACAGTTGTTATAAAGACTTCTTGATGCTCCATTTATTGGGTCAAGATTAAGTCTGCTTATAAAGTTGCAGTTATCTGCAAACATCTTTTCTCCAGAAACATCAGCAAGCTGTGCCTGTGTGATTGTCTCTGTTCTCTTTGCCTGATTAAGCTCACTCATAAGCGGATAATCAAGGTCAACGCTGCAATAATTACCTATTGTTATATTCTTAACTGTGAGTGCGCCACTGCAGTTGAATCTGAACATAGTATAGTTACCGTTAGAGGCATGTGACTGTCCTCTGTTTCCAGCTAATACAACATTATCAGGATTTCCTGTAAGACCCTTGATAGTAAGATAATCTGAATTAACAACCATTCCATAAGGTACTGAATATCCTTCTGTCTTCTGTACTGTATCTGTTGCTGCCGGATCATCTATCCAGTATACATATGGTGCAACATATACTGTCATTGGATTGTCTGCTGTTCCATTCTTTAATGCATCTGCTGACAATGCCTTAGTAATGTCGTTATATACATATGGGTACTGGGCAGCAAGCTCGTCTGATAACGAACCATCAACATATATGGCTGTCTCCGACAACTGGATTGTCTCGCCCTGATACTTAATGTAAGTTCCACCGAATTCAACCGGATCAGAACTGTCCATTGGTGTGTAACCTTCTAATGTTTTGTTAATGTCTTTTACTGCTGAATACCTTCCAGCTTTTACTCCTGTTTCCTGTGCAAATGCATAGTATCCCTGTAATGGAGCTAAGTTGCCCGCAACAAGAACACCAGCCATGACACTGACAGCAACAGAAGCAATAATTTTGTTTCTTCGTATCATATTATTCCTCCTTATATTAAATTGTTTCTGCTTCTTAAGATGCTTTCATTATATTCACATTGTATTTTTATTAATACAAAAAAACAGCACGAAATCTTCCAAAATCAAAAAAATATGTAAAAAATCAGTAACATTTTCTCTATAAACGACCTATAATCAGTATATGATTTTGCTTCGTAAGATATTATTCATATACCAAGGAGACGGCAATGTACCATTTTATTAATGACAATTTCCACACGGATATTGCTACTGTGCCACCATCTTATAAAATGAAACATTTTCATGAACATAACAGATGGGAGCTGATGTTTATATATTCTGGTTCCTGCACACTTTATGTAGGTGATGAAATATATATGTTAAATTCTGGCGGACTTGCTCTTATCCCACCAGACATGGCGCACATGACTACTTACCTCGCCGGAAGTGACCATACAAGATATGTGTTATATTTTAATAATGATGAATTAAAGTGGATTGCTGATGATTCCTCTCAGGATATAGAAAGCATTTTCCATAAACATCCTGTTATCCATATACCAGAAAGACGACTTGATTATATATCATCAATTATCCAGAAGATTTCTTATGAACACAATGGTGTAGATAGTCTGTCTTTATCTTTCATACATTCTTATTTTCATGAACTTATACTTTTTATTCTACGCTGTCAGATGTAGATTATATGAAGGCAGATGAGCATGCACGAATTAATCGTGTTGTTAGACGTCTTGGATGTTACTATGCTTTGCTTAAAGAATTACTAGATCGTCACGCAACTCCAAGTAACATTGATGATCGAGGAACATTTACTGAGCTAAAAAAATCAGTTAATAAGACAAAGGCAGAGAACTTTTTTAGATTGGTATTTAAGGATGATTATGTTCCGTTACGATTACCAATTTACAGCGAGAATTACTTACGTGATTTTATTTTCTCTGGCGGAAAAGATCCGTATTTAAATGTGATTGAAGTAGAACAGACTTCTGCATATACACCTGATGATGCTAGAGAATACAATAAACCTAAAGTGGTAGTTGTTAAGCTCACAGACAATGATTATGTCGGTAGAGAGATAAGAACTTCGGTCAGCTACAAGACCTTAGAAAACTGGTATTCAGAAAGCAACGCTGTAAAAAGTGTTATTGAGTCAGAATGTTTTGCGTATGTGGAAGATAAACTTTGCGTTGCTACATCGGAATGCTTGGAACGTACTGATGACGGAAAAATAAGATTAACTGAATATGCAAAAACACATGAAGAAGAATGTTTCTTACAATTCATTGTAGATGAAAAAGATGGAACATTGCATTATGTGAAACTTCCAAAATCAAAGGCGGATGAAGCATTTAATTATAATGACGCTATAACAGAGGATTTGTTATCTCAGTATGGGCTAGTAAATGAAATGTCAAAAGAGATGTTAAATGCAATTGACGGTGAAGAATTTGGACCAGCACTTGATATCCTAATGGATAAACATATCTGTAATTATACAGCAAGACTTTTAAGAAGTATTACAGGTTTGGATAACAGAACAATAAGTAACATGAAGAAGGGTGAAAACCTTACTAAGTCAAATGTGATATCTGCGTGTTTAGGTATACATATTCCATTTAGAGTTAGTAACCATATGCTTAGTCTTGCTGATTTGACGTTGAATATGACTTCCAAAGGTCAAGTGGGCGATGACAATGAAACGTATGATATGCTTCTTCATTTAAAATGGACGACTGATTATGATGATATTTATGAAGAATTGAAAGTTCAATCAAAAGATCATCTAATTCACCAGCCGCCAGTAAAAAAGTAGAAAATCAACGATGAACAGGAGGTATCGTGAAAATGCAATTTGAATGGACAAGTTTTTATTCGGAGTTTGCCACAAAACTCCTGGAATTCAAAGATAACCGTGCAGAATTAATTGCTGATATACAAAGTGCTTATAGTGCAATAAATATGAAATTGCCAAAGTTAGAAAGTGAAGATTCAATAATAGACAT
>OLIT01001550.1_pt1 | contig 19563 bp, 24 predicted proteins | sample 1601341 | NCBI WGS metagenome assembly OLIT01 (sample SAMEA2452121, study PRJEB22498) | human gut metagenome | biome: human feces; feature: human gut; material: feces | place: Australia | collected 2012
ATTTCACCTTAAATCTTATACTTGCCGCTCTTACTGATGGTTCACAATAATCCTTATAAATATCTGGGTAATCTTTTTTAAATTTAGTACTATTAAATTTAGATCCAGTTGAGCCTTTAACATAACTTATGGAAAATTTATCATTATCAAATTTATCAATTCCATGTAGTTCCATTTGTTTAAGCAACTGGTCTTTTAAATTCTCTCTACCCTCTTTAAGCATTTTATATTGTTCTTCAACTATTCTAAGTTCATCTAAAATGGCAATATTATGTTCCTTAAATACATCTACTGGATTTTTAAAATCAACACCTTCAATTGCTTTTTCCCAACACATTTTACATTCTCTATCATTTCCACCTTCTTGGCATATTGGTAGTATTGGTAATTCAACTTCATTTGGACATCTATCTAATGAATATTCCTCTAAAAATTCATCCTTTGTATAATCTTTAAAATTCATTTATTATCCCTCCTCTACTATTGTCTCTAAATTATTAACTGGTTTAGTACCTCTAGCACTTATCTTAGAGCAGTTATATGTACAACTCTCATTCTTACTCCCTTTATAATTTTTGCATTTACCAGTATTGGCTTTTTCAAAGTACTTGCATATTCTCATTCCAATCACCTACTTATCGTGTAAATAATCGTACCACTCTATTAATTCTGTAATTTCTTCATTTGACATATCATCTAGCAATTTATCAGTAGGTCTTCCATACATATCATCACCTTCAAGAATGAATTCTCTAAATGTTTGAGTATTGGTAGCTCCTACATAATAGTCACATATTCTTCTATCCAATGCCGACTTTGGAATTATACTCATGTTAATCCTCCTACTTATCCCATAAAATATCCTTGCTCTTGGATTTGTTTCCAATAACTTTCTTTCCAACAATGTTCTCGTCTTTCTATACATCCATAACAATCATACGTTAAATCTACACTTACAAATTTTTCTCCTGGAAACTCTTTTGTCCATTCTTCTTTACATTCTTTTACTGAATGTATTTCTTTTACATAGTGTTCTAATATATTCATATCAACCCATCCCCTTCTATTTCTTCAAATAATTTGTCCGTAAAATCTCTACGTGTATTAAGCACCTCTAAAACATCTTGCTCAATTGATTTTTCAGTTATCATATAGTAGTAAAAGCAACTTTTAGATTGTCCCAAACGGTGTATTCTTTTCTTACTTTGCTCAAATAATTCCGAGCTAAGAGGTAAACTAAAATATATTACTTTATTACTAAGTTGCATATTCAGTCCCATAGCTCCCGCTTGATACTGAACTAATGTAACACTATTGTATTCGCTCTCATATGCCTTTAAATCTCTTAAATCACCATTTACACTGCTTATTGGTCTTTCTAATCTAATACATAAATCTTTTATCTTTTCATATTCATTTTTAAAGTTATAGAAAATAATAACTCGGTCGTTAGTAGATTCTAGTAAGTCCTTAAGTGCTGATAACTTATTTTTGTTATATTGACTTGCTAATTGCCTTAAGTACAACAATCTAGTTAAACTTGTATCTCCAACCAACTCATTATCTTCGATTGTAATTAATCTATTTTTCTTAAACTTTCTATAATCACTTGTATTTGGAACACTTATGTTTATAAAGTTTTGTTTTGGTAACTCCAATACTTCTTCAGTCTTCATAAATATAGCTCCATGATCTTTTAGTTTCTTCTTAAGCCTATCTATATTTTTATATCCTGTTACTTTTTTCATTGGAAAACCACCAATATCAATGTTTATAAACTCAACATAAGTATTCCAAAATGCTTTTTTACTTATATTCCAACCTAGTAATTTACATTGACTGTACAACTCTTCATATTTTCCTCCAACTGGAGTACCTGATAATAAAATTACATTTTTAGGTTTCATACTTAATATAAATTTAGTTCTGTTAGCTGTAGTATTTTTAATACAACTCGATTCATCTAGTATTAATGTGAATTCTTTTAATTGTTGTAATTCTTTCCTTCGCCAAACTAAATCATAGTTTATGATTACTATTGATTTATCAGGTATCCCAGTTGGTTTACTATAAACTAAAATATTATAATCTGGATAAAAAGTTTTAAAGTGCTTTTCCCAAGTTGATATCATAGACTTTTGACATATTACTAAGTTGATATCAGCGTTGAGTATTTTCATTTTTTCACTTGCTACAAATGTTTTACCAAGTCCCATGTCTAAGTAATATGCCACTTTATTTTTATCTTGGGTCTGTTCTAATACGTCCTTTTGATGTTGATATAGATTCACACTTAACATCACACCCTCCATTTCATTTAACTTACTTTTTCATGTTTATTTGCTTACTATTTACGACATTAGATTTACATAAATTGAAGCCTTCGGCTAATCCAAGAACATATCCTTGTTCTTTTTCATTTAGAGTTTTGAAAGCATTCATCATCTTGAATAACTCATTGTCTCTTTTACTTTTTACCTCACGCATAATTATCCCTCCTTATCATTCAATTTAGTTTAAATTTTATTAACTTAATTGAATGATAATATATTTTTACATATTCTGTCAAGATTTTTTAACTAAGTAATTTATTTTTAATTGACTTTTCAACTAAGTTGAATTACAATAAATTTGTAAGGGAGGTGAGGTCGTGGAAAATAATAGACTAACGCTTCTACGAGAAGAATTAGGACTTAATCAAAGTGAGTTCGCAAAAAAATTAAACGTCACAAGTGCAGCAATTAGTAAGATTGAAAAAGGCAAGGGTAATCTTACAGATAGAATGATGAATGATATTTGTAGAGAATTCATGGTCAATAAAGAATGGTTAATAAATGGAACTGGTGATATATTCGTAGACATTTCTATGGGCGAAGATATTGCAGGTTTGATGGGCAAAGTTCTAGCTGATGACGATGAGTTCATGAAAAAAGTTTTCTTAACTTTTGCAAAGTTAACAGATAGTGAAAGAGCTGTTATTATGAAAGTTATAAATAGTCTTAGTGACAAATAAAAATAGACCCTTATGGGCCTATTTTTTTATTCCTATTACAAACGACAATATAAAGTTTAATAATTTTATATTGTCTATATTTTCTATAATTTTTATAATTTCGTTTTTTACTTCTTTTTGGTTCATAATCCCACCTACCCCATTTATAAAAAATATATTTATTTTTGTATTTATATATGTTATTATTAATATATCAAATATATGTTCGATTTAAGTGCGAACCTCCGTTCCATATTTAGATTATAGCAACAATTTTTATTTTTTTCAAATAAATTTATAGAAGGGGAATTTAAAATGTATTCAGATTTGACAAATAAACAAACAATGATTTTAGAATTTATAAAAGAACAACAATCAGAAAAAGGCTATCCACCTTCAGTTAGAGAAATATGTTCTGCTGTTGGTTTAAACTCTACTTCTACAGTTCATTCACACTTAAATAAATTAGAAAAATTAGGTTATATAAGACGAGATCCTACAAAGCCAAGAGCGATTGAAATATTAAATTCTAATAATTTATACGATGTTGCAGGTATGAACCAAGAGATAATCCATATTCCTGTTGTAGGTCAAATTACAGCTGGGGAACCAATACTAGCAGAACAGAACATAGAAGAATATATTCCATTACCTGCAAGTCTAGTCAAAGGTAACGATAACTTTATACTAAAAGTTAAAGGCGAAAGTATGATAAATGCAGGTATATTAAATAAAGACTATGTGATTGTAGATAAAATTAATTATGCAGATAATGGTCAGATAGTCGTAGCCTTAATAAATGGCGAACATGCTACAGTTAAAAGATTTTTCAAGGAAAATAAAATGGTGAGATTGCAACCTGAAAATGACTTCATGGATCCTATTATTTTAGATGAAAAAAATATAGAGATAATAGGAATTGTAAGAGGTGTTTTTAGAAATTTAATGAGATAATATAAAAAAATAAGAATTGACAATTTTTATCATTAGTTTTATCATTAAGATAAAAATAAACATAAAAAAAGCCTACTGATTAGCTAAGAGCTACCAACTCTTAATTAATCACTAAATGATATCTAGCACATATCAAGTAGTTTTGAAGTAGACTTATTTTTTACATATCTAATTATGTAATAATATTAACATACCTATATTATTTTTTCAACATGTTAGATAAAAAAAATAGTCCTCTGAACCTTGATATTAAAAAGTATCAAGGTTTTTTTAATTCTAAGGGGGAAAAGACAAATGAGTTTTAAGTACATAACAAAAGAAGATAAAACAAAAGATTTATTTTATAAAATACCTAAGCAATTTATGCTTGAAGAAAAGTATAAAAAAATGAAAGATTCAGCTAAAATTTTATATTCTATTTTATACGAAAGAACTAACTTATCTATAGAAAATGATTGGTTTGATGATGAAGACCGAGCATATATAATTTGTACTTTTGATGAAATCCAAACTTTCTTTGGTTGCTCAAGAGATAAAGTAAATAATGCACTAAAAGATTTAGAAAAATTCGACCTTATAAAAAAGGATAAACTAAAAGGTAATAATGGTGATCTTGTTAATGTTTTATATGTAGCTCATGTTGAAACAACAAATGATACATTAAAAGCCTTGATGGAAAAACATCAAAGTGATTATCGTCAACTTAAGAATAAAAATAAAGAGTATAAAAGAGAATATAATAAAAAACAGTCAATATTAAAAAAGGCTAAAAGAGATTCAAAATTAGTGGAGTCTGAAAATCAGACTACCATTGCAAACACTACAATTCCAAGGGTAAAAATTTTAAAAGCTAGTAATTTCAATGGTAGTCCGAAAATCAGACTACGTGGAGTCCGAAAATCAGACTATAGAAATACTGATGTTAGTAAGACTGATATTAGTATGTATGTATGTAGTGATAAATCACAAAACAAAACTATTTTAGACTTATACAAAAATAAAATCGGAGAAGTAAGTTTAGTTGCTAAAAAAGAACTTGAAACTTTAGAAGGTAAATTAGATTTGGAGTTGTGTGAATTAATATTTATAAAAGCAAAGAACAATAAAAGAATTAATGATTTAGAAAAATACATAATATCAAAATTAAAAAGAATATCTAAAAAGAATATTAAAACAATAAGTGAGTATGAAGCAGATGTAAAAAGTTATTCTGAAAAAACTTATAACAAAAATAATTCTAAATTTAAAACTACTCCTAATAAAGCTCCAGTATTTAAAACTAGATTCCATAATATAAATGAATCGTTTAGAAATTATGAGCCTGAAGAATTAGAGAAAAATTTAAAAGATAGTCAACAAGATAAATTCGAAAATAAAGATAATACACAAGAAGTAGATATGGATGCTATAAGAGAAAGAGCTATAGATTTATTACAAGAAAGAATAAATTTAGATGATACTATATTATTTAAAGAAAATGTGAGATTAAATTTAAAAAGATTTGAAACTGAAATAAATAAAATATGTAATGAATTATTAAATAATAGTGAAATATAAGTAGCAGGCACTGTACCTGCTACCTGTTATTAAATCGAATTAATATAATTATTTCTTAGAGTACTTAACTCTTTACTAAGCTGCTTTATAGTAGCAGTTCTGTTTTTGTATCTGCTTACTATTTTTAGTGTAGCTTCTACTAACTCAGCTTCACTTTTGTAGTAGCTACATTCAAATAGTTTGTAGAGCTGATAATTAAGCGTTACATGAGTTCTTTTTCTAAAATGATAATCTGATACATCAGGGGAAATTTTAATTTCTAAATCTTCTGGAAGTCCAAGTATTTTAAAATCTTCATGAGGATATTTAATTAAAATTTGAAATAGTAAATACTCATAAAATTTATAATCTAATACTCTGTTGCTTACATGATCTAGATTTACATAGTTGATTTTTAACTTGTTTATGAATTGAATTTTAGTCATATAATCACCTCCTGCTATATTGTAGGCATGTAGCGGAAGTATATAACTTATATAGCGTTTAATAAAGCTTAATTAAGATAGAATGTCTATGTCTGTCTTTTTCTCTAAGAGACGTTAAATCTTTTAATATATAGTAATTCCAACAGATTTAACGGCTTTAGAAACTTGAAAAACAACATAATACTTATTACTTATAAAGTTACACAAAGGCTTATAAAATAATTTTTCCGAGTAGGGAATAATATGATTATCATTCATTGGAAAGTTTTAAAGTTTTATAAAATTGTGTAAAGTTTTATAAAAAAATACAACAATATTCGTTGACAGGCATTAGATTATGTTGTATAATTTTATTAAAGTTTAACAAATTTTATAAAACTTTACACAAAGGAGGTGCAAGGGTTGGGCAGAATAGTATTGACATTTAGAAATAATGAAAAGGAACAAGCTATAGAGAAATTTTTAAATGATAAGGTTCAAGCTACAGCATATATTAAGGAACTAGTATGGTCAGTTATGAATAATAAAGAAACTACTGTAACAGATATAACTGCTAAAGAGACGCTTGAAGAAAAAAAGCAGCCAAAGCCAAAGGTAGGTAAATTAACTAAAAAATAAATTTAAATAATATTGGAGGGAATCAAATGAAGATAGTAAAAGCATCACTAGACTTAGGAAACAGTATGTTAAAAGGTGCAACATACATAGATAGTAAAGCTATAGTTTGTAAGTTACCAAATAAAATACAATTTAATAAAACAGTTAATCCAAAAGCAAGAGTTTTTGAAATGGATGGAAATATAATGTATGTTGGTGTAGGAAAATTAAATAATAATGTTCTAAAGCATACAAGAAAATATCTTTTAGAGCAGGCATTGGTAATGATCCATGAACTTTATCCAAATGATTCAGAACTTAAAGTTGATTTAAAACTAGGGTTACCGCCTGAACAACTTTTTAATGATAGTTATTTAAAAGAGTACGAAAATTTATTTCCAACTTCAAAAGTATTTAACTACTCTGTTGGAGGTACATCTAAAAAAGTAACTATAAACAGTGTAGAAGTTTTTGCAGAAGGTTATAGTGCATTTGTTAACTTAGTAAATGAAATAACATCTAAGCAAGATATTATATCTATAGATGTAGGTGGAGGAACTACTGACTTATGTAATTATAGTTGGGATTATGAAGATGAAATGTACTATCCTGATGAAACAGATACAATAAAAAAAGGTATCATAGATTTTTCAGAAGAAATTGCTAAATACTTTAATAATAAGGAAAGTGCAGATATACAAAAAGAATTTATTGATAATCTTTTAAAGAATGATATAGAAGTAATTGAATATGAAGGTAAAGAGTTTAAATTAAATGATTATTTAGTGGCCCTAAATCCAATAATAGATGACATGATGAATGATATAACTAATAAGTTCGGAAAGTTAGATAGATACATAGTAGTTGGAATTGGTGGAGGTTATAAGACATTCAATAGAATGATAAATAATCAGATTAAGAAAGAAATAGAAATTGATAGTGAAAAACAATTTTATGCTAATGCATTAGGATATCTTGAACAATAGATAATAAAAAAGCCAGTAGTTGGTGGCTACTGACTTTTAATACACATATACAGAGTATACGTATACCTTAACGATAATATAAGTATACTCTGTTGATTAAAAAAAATCAATAGGGAGGAATATACAAATGACTTTATTAAACAAATTAGTAGAAATAGAAGGTAAATATGGAATGGTAGGTACTATAGTAGGAATTATAATAATAGTAACTTGTATGATAGTAAGTATGGTTGCAATTAATTTTATACTTAAGCTTAACTTTGAAGTAATTGACTGGGTGTGTAGAAATCTATGGGGATTTAAATTATTTTAGGAGGTAATAATGGATTTTAAATCTGAATTAGAAAATATAATAAATGAAAATAAAAAATGTGACTCAATATGTATATATGTGCAAACTAAGTTTTCACATATAGGTTCAGTACTTGTTCATTACGATTGTTGCATTAAACATAATAGGTTGATGATAAAAGAAGATGGTATGACAAGATCTGAGGTTAACATAGATTACATTAGTAAAATTGAATATAAAAATAATATAAACATTCTGAGTGAAAGTAACGAATATAATTTATATTTAGAAGATAATTCAATTTTTACAATATCATTTATAAATAAAATATAAATTAAAGTACCAGGACATACTCCTGGTATTTTTTTGTCGAAAACTTTTTTAATTATTTTATATATTTTGTTGCATAACGTTACGTTATATACTATACTTATAGTATAAATAAAATAAAAAAGGAGATAAACAAATGAAAAGTAATATATTTAAAAAAGCACATGAGTTAACTAAAAAAATAATAAAAGCAGGAGATAACTACAAAGCAACTTTTAGATTATGCTTAACATTTGTTTATTCTCAATTAAAGAAAGGGGTAAATAAAATGGTAGAATTGAAAGGAACTGAAAAGCAAATTAAATTTGCTAAAAGTCTATTAGAAAAAATGACTAAGAATAATGAAAAAAAATTAAATAAAAAAGTAAGTGAAAATGCTAAAGTTACAATAAAGTCAAATATAGAAATAGCTACAAATTACATAGAAAGCATAAATGATGCTCCAGTAATAATAGCAAACTTAACATTTTATGATTGTGACATGAATTTGATGGGAAGAAAAATGAATAAAGGGTACAAAGTAAGAGAAAAGGACGGGTTAGTTATATCTATATAATTAGAAGGGCTGGTTAAATATGAAAGAAGAAAGAAAGGCAAGGCTAATAATAAATAAATCAGGGAGTGGTTCTTTAACGACAAGAGCCACTCTCCCAATAAGCTGGATAAAAGAAATGGGATTAAATGAAAATGAAAGAGATTTAATCCTTGAATTTGATAAAGAAAAAATAATAATAAAAAAGGGGAAATGATAAAATGAAAACTATAGAAATAATTCAAACAGGACAAGTACAATATGCATTTAATGGAGGAATTACAAATAAGGCGGTTGAATATGATGTTTTATACGAAATTCCAGTAACATGGAAATGTCAAAAATTAAATATATGTAATCCAGACAACGGTGTATGTTTAGGTGACTTGTTAGAGACAGGAGAAGGAACTGTCTTTAAAATAAAATGGGATGGCAAAGAATATGACTATATGTATATACTACCTCATGATTACGCTATGTTTTGGGGTAATGGGAATTTCTCTCATTTTATACCAAAAGATATTAATATAATAGACAAGATATAACAAAAGAAAAAAGGGGGATTAAAGATGGAAAAAGAAATAAAATTAAGTTTAGTAAATGATAATACTGAAGAAAATATATGCTCAATAAGTGGATGTTTATACTGGGAAGAAAATCAAGAAGAACCTAATATATACTTTCAACATGTAATGACTGGTAGCTTTCAGGAAGATGTATTTCAAGTATTGCAAGGGTGGAGTGAGGTAGAAGAAAAAGATAATGAAGACTGGTACAAGCTTTGTAAAATGGTATCTGAAGATGATGAGTTAATAGCATGGTTTGATTATGATAATGAGGATTTTGAAGAAAGAAAATATTATGTATAAAAAATAAATATGTGGACAGGATATAAATGTAGTACTACAATATTAGTAAATAAAGAAGTTCCATTAAAATAAGGTATTGAGTATAGTTACTATGTTAATTTTCCATTAAAACAAGGATTGAAACATATTTTCTATTTATGAAAAAAACTATACTAGCTTCTTTATTAAAAAAGTGCTAGAGTAATTAATTTTACTCTAGCACTTTTTTTAGTTTATATTAAGTTATGTATTATAATTTATAACTCATAAGGAGCAACAAAGGCATCGTAGCCTTTCTTCTTCAGTTCCTTAGCTTGTTTTTCTGCCGTATCTTTATTTGAGTAACTTCCAGCTATTACTCTGTAAACTGTCTTCCCTGTAGTTGTAGTATTATTATTTGTATTTGTAGGCACTTTTGTTATTTCTCCTTTCCCATTTGTACAATTTTTTATATCTTTTACAGCTATCTTTTCAGCTTTCAAGTTGTAACAGTCTAATTTGAACTGGTCCATTTTCTTTGGATTCTTAACCATGTATATAGGACAAAGTTTATAATTCTTACCTACTACATCTGTATGTGTTATTATATCTTTCTTACAGTCTAATCCTTTATATTGGCATAGCCATGCAACTAAGTGAACCATTGCTTTATATGTAGCATCTGTGTAATGATTATCTTTTCCTGTTGTAGCAACTTCTATAGCTATAGCATAACTATTAGCTTCATTTGTAGCATAGCATCTCTCATCAGTAGGAATTAACTGATATATAGTACCATCTAAATCTATAACGTAATGAGCTGAAGCATAAACATATTTTCCATTTACCTTGTAACCATTAGCTACAACATTATTAAAATATGATACTGTGTTCTTTCCTGGTACATCTGCTTCACCTGTATAGTGTATTGCTATTTTAGTTGCCTTTAATGTTGTTCCAGGTCTACCATATTTATTTTTCTTTTGCCATTTTTCAATGACTGTAGGTTTCTTTATACTCATAATTATTTTTCCTCCAATATTTTTATTTAACTAATTATTTAATTTATCTACTTTATTTGCTCCAACTTCTAGAGTGTTTTTTATGCTTTCTGGAATCCAAACATCTAATCTTACTAAATTTTCTACTATACTTAATCCTTCTTTAAATAAAAATCCTATTATGAATGTACCTAAAAAAGAATTTATTGAAGGGATATAGTAATTAATTAATACAAATATGCATAATACTAAACACTCTCCTATTGATCTAAACATTCCATTTGAGCAGGTTCTACTCTTTAGTCTTCCTTCTTTAGCTGCTGCTGTTATTCCAGATACAAAATCTATGCATATAGCAACGAAATAAATTTTAAATAATACTTCTAATGATATTTCCATTTTTACCATCTCCTTTATTTTTGTATTAAAAAAGACTAGGAATAATCCTAGCCTAATTTTTTATAATATTAAATTTTGTTTGTATTCATGTTTTACATTGTCTAGATCGCTTTGAGCATATCTTTCTGTAGTAACAACAGAGCTATGACCTAACAACTGCTGTATAGTGACAATGCTTGCTCCATTGTTTAGTCCAATAGTGGCCATAGAGTGTCTAAATAAGTGAGGGAACACTGATTTATCAAAGTTAGCTCTTTTAGCTATTTTCTTTATAACATATCGGATTCCTTTTCTACCTAATCGCTCGTAAGGTTGTTTTATAGATGTAAATAAGGCGTTTGAATTTCCTTTCCTATCTTTCAGATATTCATTAATATATACTTTTGTTTTAGCATTGAAAAGTACAACTCTTTCCTTATTTCCTTTACCTATTACTCTTATACTATTTTCTATAAAATTTAAGTCTTCAATATTTATTTTAACTATTTCATCTAATCTGCATCCAGTAGCAAAAAATATTTCAAGAATTGCTCTTTCCCTCTTGTCTATACATGAAATTCTTAGTCGCTCAATTTCTTCTACTGTAAGTGAATTTCTAAGCCTCTTAGGTACCTTGACATGATTTAACTTTCGACTAGGATCCTTTGATATAATATCTTCATTCACCATCCAAGAGAAAAAATTTTGAAGATAAGTTACTTTTATATTCATTGTGCTAGCTTTCTTACCTTCACATTCTTGGGATAAAAAACCTCTTAAATCTATAAGATTAATATCTTCTACTCTTTTATGAGTGTAGCTTGGTAACTTCCTAAGAAAATAAAAATAGTTTTGCAAAGTATTGTGAGATAATCCTTCTAGTTTCTTAGCCTGTAGGAACATAGTTATTTTTTAAGCGACATCACTCACTGTAATAGCTGTTTCAAAGCTTGAAACAGTGTAATCTTGTAATAGTTCATTTACTATATTATCAATTATGCGTTGCTGTGAAAATTCAGCATTAAGCTCCTCACTTATTCTGTATATAAGTTTTTGTTTAAATTCTTCATTATGATTCATAATAAATACTCCTTCTACTCTTATCATAGAAAAAGTATTTATTATTATAACTAAAAAAGAACTAATTACTCTCCTGTAACAAGTTCTTTTGCTTCCATTAGTGCTATTAACTCATCATATTCAGTTTGTTTTATATAACCTCTTTCTAAATATCTAGTAAGTTGATAAGTCATTCTTTCTTTATCATATTCTCCTGCTAATATTAATATTTTTGCTTGTTCAAATCTTGTTAAAGCCATTGTATTACCTCCTAATTTTATATTTTTTAAAGAAGCAGTGACTGGTGTTGCAAGTCCTGCATCTTCTAAAGTCCATTCTACTTCACTAAGTCTAAAATCTATTTCAAAGTTAGCACCTATTAAATCTACATTTGAATCTTGTAATTTATTTATATCTTTAGAATTTTTATCATTCTCAACATTTAAAGTAGCAACTGCACTCGCTGTTTTCAAAGGGAATTTTGCTTTTATACTTGCTTTTGCATTGTTGCCATTAACAACATACACATGAGTTTTATTATTGTAAGTTGGTATTGTTATAGGTGTAGTTATATTTGTTTCTATTAGTTGCGGTATTTCGCTGACAAAATAAATTTTTATATTATTAGAGTTGAGATAATCAGTTATAACACTTAAATTTGTTGGCACTCCCTCAAATAACCCAACTAGTGTGTCATTTAATAAAACACTTCTAGCAAGTATTTTATTATCACCAATCAACCATGTAGTAGATGGTCTTACTTTTTTTGATTTTAATTTAATATCAAAACCTTGGTGAGTTGAAGTATTTTGATGATTTGCTATACTTAATGTGTATTCGTTTTTTAATAACATATCTACATTCTTTTCAACCACATACCTACCCTTACTCTCATCCCAAAACAGTCTATCTTTCACATCCCCTACTTTCATTAATTGGCATGGTAGAAGGATTGTTTGTTTGTGGGATTTATGAGGTATAACAACAGGTAAAAAAGCATTACCTGTTGTTATATAACCATTTTTTAATTTTTCTTTGTATTGTTCTAGAGTCATACCAGGAATATAAGCGTCAAAAGAAACTTCATCATAATCAGGGATGGTAGCAAACTGTTTTGTATTTACAGCTATCTCTAGTACTTTAGAACTGTTCTTCTTAAAGAAAACTCTAACACCAACATCAAAGTAATAAGTTTCACCATACCTTAAATTGAAGTTACTTGTATTTAAATTAGTTTTCCAAACCCCATCCCAATTTTCTGGTATTTTCATCTTACTTACATCCCATAAATTTGCATTACAACTCTCTATCTCAAATTTATACTGCTCTCTACCCTCACTATCTAAAATAGGTTGACCTTCTTCATCTATATATAACTCTCCTGCATGTTGTATATTAGATAAGTCTGCTTTGTGATAAGGTTCGTATTTTATATTATCTGCACCTTTAAATATCATTAAATCAGAATATTTAGTAATTTCATTTGTCCAAGTTCCCGATTTTGTAAAAAAACTTATCTTAATTACTCCTGTATCGGATGTAGTAAATTTAGTATAATTCTTAGAACTAACAACTGTTGCTATTTGCGAGTTATTTTCATAAATTCTTATTAAGTTATAAGGTGCATCACCGCTTACTGTTGTTTGTATAGCATGTATAGTATATTCTGTGTTAGGGGATAATTGAATATCTTTTGTAGATACCAAATTAGAGTTTGTAAAACTTATAGTTCCTTCCTTTTCTACTGTGATTTTACTAATGTCTGAATCATTAAATAAACTAGCATCAAATAAAACTAAATTCTTACTATCGCTATCTTGCCAAGTATCTCCGAATATCTCAACCTCTCTTAATTTATATTCATAAGTATCATCTGCACTTATGAAGTTATCTTCTTTTTTTGTCCAAAATACGCCATCTTGCTCCATGCTCCAAGTTGAAATTTTATCAGAACTCCAAGTTGTATCAGTAGATACTTGAGTATCGTCTATATTAGCATTTCCACCAGTGCCATTATTTTTTAAGTCATTTATATCGGTCTCAATTTGCCCCAATTGTGACTCAAACCCATTTAAGAAATTTTCTCTTTCAGTATGCTGTTGTTGTCTTAGAGTTTCAGCTTCTGTACGACTTTGCTCTGCTGTATCAACTTCTCTTAATTTATCATTAATCAAAGTATCTTTTAAATCTTTATACTCATTTATTTCAGCATTTTTAGCAGCAGCATAAATATCTAGTTCTTTATTTTTTTCAACTACATAAGTATCTATTTCTAAATCTTTTTCAGTCTTGTAATTATCAATTTCAGTATTTTTTAGATTTTTATAAGCATCAATATTTTTAGTTGTAGTTGTCTTATAATCCTCTAAGTTTTTATCTATTTCAGAATCTTTTAGATTTTTATAATTATCTATATCTTGTGTAGTATCTGTTTTATATTGTTGCAAATCTTGTTGTATAGCTTCATCTTTTTCAGTTTTATAAGCATCAATTTTTTCATTAGTATCTGTTACCAATGTGTCTATCTTAGCTGTATTTTCTTTCAAGTTAATATCAACTTTAGAATTAGTGTCAGATATTAATTTAGCTATGTCTGTCTTTACTTTTTCTATAGCTTGCTGTCTTAATTTTTCAGATTCTACTCTATTTGTTTCAGCTTCTACTCTGTCATTTTCTTGATTTTCTATAACAGATAATCTATTAATCATGTCTGTTAATATAGTAAATCTTTCTTCTTCTACGACTTCTGTACTAAGTTGTCTCAAGAATTTATTTTCAGTAACTTCGTAAACAATAGGGTTTTCAGGGTTTGTATTCACTGTTTCTCCATCAAAACTTATACTTGCTATTGCTTCATATTTACCAGGTAGATCTTTCATAGAAGGTTTTAAATCACAGTAAAAATTATTTTCATTTATTGTTACAAACTGAGAATCAACAGAACCATCAGGCTTAATAGCAACTAATGTAACTATTGCTTCAGATATATCTATTAACTCTTTATCTCTTGTTATTCGAATAAAAAAATCAGATGTATTTTTATCAAACTCATCAAATTTCATTTTTGAATTTGTGTAGTTAAATTTTAAATCTAATCTTAAACTATATTTTTTATCTAAATTGCTCATGCATGCTCCTTTCTTTACATTAAAAAAGAGAATGTATTATTTTACACTCTCTAACGCTTGTATTTAGTTCCATAACTACTATTAAAGTCATAAATAAAATTGCTCAATACAGAGAATAAAATCTTTGGATTAATAGCATTATCTATTCTGCATCCAATAAAGCTGCAAAGGCTTCTAAAAGAAGTATCAGATTCTTTAATTGCATTATAATTCAAAAATCCATAACAGTTAGCTATGTTACTTTTATTTATAGGACTACCATCTAAATACACAGGCCTCTTAAAATGACAATTCATATATGTTACAGTAACAGTATTCATCCTAAACCCTAAATCACTAGTGTTGGCTAATAATGGTTCAAATATACAGTTGTTATAAGTAGCGATATGCCTAGTACCACTACTTGCATTGTCACCACTTATAAAAGTGCAATCAGTGCAATCTAGCACAAAGCAATATCCTGCAAGCGAATTAACTATATCTCTGCATTGTTTTAGAACTATCTTAGGTAATATCCTAGTATTAATATTTGTATAATCATCACTTGCAACTCTCCCTAAACCTTTCAAGGCAACTATATTGCTTGTACTTATCTTAGCTATTTTTACATCATCAAGTGTCATAGTTACGTTAGGAGTTATATCCAAGTTTCTAGCGGTAGTATTATAAGATTCATCTCCTACAGCATATGAGAAAGGTACTCCTACTCTGAAAGCGTGTAAGTAGCCTGTAATAAGTCTAAATCCACCATTGTTTGTTTTAATATTTTTAAATGTCAATTCATACGGAAATCTAACTCTGCAACTTTCAGCTGCGTTTGTAAACGTAGAGTCAGAAATGGTAACCAAATCAAAAACTCCATTATTGGTATTCTCATTATAATTATACAAATAATAATTTTCCAGTTGAATACCTAACGTATGATAGCACTGATAACCAAAGTCATGAGTCATGTCGTTGTCAAAATAAAATACTTTTACAATAGAGTTATTTGCATCTAAGCCTGATACATTTCTAGGTTTATGAACTATATTTCTCATCCTAACTCTACCATTCCATGAACTACCATAATCTTTCCTAAATGCAACTAAAGTCCCACAATAACTAGTTAAATTGTCAACGATTAGTAAACCGCCACCAACCAGTCTTAAACCTTGGAAGCCAAGTTCAACATCTCTAAGAGTTAAATTCCAAACGCCTTTGTGTGCATCTATACGAGATAATTTACAGTTGTAGAATTTTAAATTCTTAGCATAATTAGATGTATGAACCCCCCATCTAGTAGCGTCTAAGAAATTTTCATCTACAACATTATCTATTGTTGCATTGACAACTTTATAATGGTTTAAACCATATGTACCAACACTATTATCACATCTCCTAGATGGTATAGAACTATCTTTTATAACAACGTTACAACAGGTATGAAAGTATATAATACCCCTAACTGGAGAAAACGTATTAGAACTATGTTCATTAATACGATGTTTTATATTACTAACAACAACATTGCTTCTGTTAATTAACAATCCTTTCCTTAAATATGTATTGTTTGTATTTACTACAGTGTTCTCAATAGTTACAAAATTTACATTTCCAATATTAAGAATACTATCATCAACAGGATAAAGAGTAATACTTGTTATTCTATCAAAATCCCATATAATATCATCAAGAACATTACCTTTGTTGTCAATTCTAAATTGGTCAGTTTGGTTATATCCTGCATCTGCATTAGAACCTTTACGAATAAACTGTTTTTTATTAGAGTTTATAACATCTACAAAACATTCACCATATCCAGCAAGTTGAGGTATATTCTTAGTTGCTTTATTAATAGTTATGCCACTTAAATAGCTAATAACTATAGGCTCTTTCTTTGACGCAACCTTAAACACATCGAGAATAGTAGGAGTAGCACCTTCATTGATTTTTATAGAACAATTATTCCAATCCGTATTAGTCTTAATTATAATTGGCTCAGTTACATTGGATATATAGTAAGTTTTAGAACCATCTGCCTTGACTGGTAAATTGTTCGCATTAGCATAATCATGTGCTTTTTTTATAGCAATGTAATCATCTACCAAACCATTGCCGACTGCACCAAATTTTTCATAAGTTACGTATATGGCGTCTGCCTTTTTATCTAATTTTTCATCAACATAGGCTTTGGTTACATCGACAACAGGAATTATTGGCTTATTAGATAAATCATTGTAGCTGTGATTATGTGTTGCAGGGGTAAATACACTAGGCTTATTTTGGATATTATTCCAGTCTACACTGTCAGCAGTTCCTCCACCAGTAGCACTTAACACTCCATTCGTAACACTTAATCCAGCACCAACCTTGATGCCTCCTAAAGTGGTACTAGTGGCCACAGGAAGCGTATATTGCTCAGGAATAATAGGTTTATTAGTTAAATCATTGTAAGAACCGCTAAATTCACTTTTATCATCCCAATATAAGAATTTCTCTTCTGTTATACTATCCAACACCGTTTTATTAGCATGAGTATGCCCTTCTACTATAGTCCCTGCGCTAGGTAGTGTTACAGTTTTTTTGACAACCCCATTAGCACTCATACTAAGTTCATTGCCATTTATGTTTACATCATCATACTTTTTTTCGATTATATCTTTGAGAAAATTTTTTTTCGTGATTTTATTAGTAGACTTTTTATCTTCAATCATAATTACATCATCATCTAAAGCATTTATTTTTTCCGATAATTGACTGATAGTTTTTTTAGCCATTCAATCTCCTCCTATTTATAAGTTATAATAGCAGTTATATTACCACTACAAACACTGTAATTAGCCTTAGAATAAGAACTTTGTATTCCAAAACCTTTCATTGTGCCATTTTTTATTGAATTTAAAACTGTGCTATCTGTTATAGTAATAGTTTTAGTTTCTCCAACAGCCATTGATACAGATTTACTCCAGCTACTCAAATACGATGGTCTTCCGCTTGGTCTTGAACTATGATTATGCATCTTTATAACATGGCTAACATCACCGCTCGTTCCTCCACTGTTCCTCTTGATTTTTAACACGACTTTAGTAATAGTTTTTCCTTTTAAATTAGCAAATTGAGAACCAAAGAACCAGCATCCATTACAATCACCATATCCCCAATCACCTTGTCTAACAGTGTTATCTTTTTTCCAAGAGTTATATATACTACTTCTGTAAGTATCTCCATAATTAGATTTAAATGTAGCGGTCTTACTTGAGGCTGTAGTATTGTCATTATTTCCACTTGTCGTTGAGCCGTCCCATTTTATACCCGAAGAAGAATAATTTATGCTCGATGTTGCATCTTGAGATACTTTATTAACACCATTACACTGAGTGGCTGATGCAATACCTATGCTGCTCATATTAGCAGCTCTAAATACATAATTATTTACATATCCATAACTTTCAAAAGCATGTATTTTACCCATAGTGTCAGTTCTAAAAGCATTATCACTTCCTATTATTTTACCGCCATTAAATATAGTATTTGCATTATCATAAGCATATAGAGCTGTATAATAACCTCTATCAGTAGATGATACGCTTCCATAAATATCTACATATTGCAAAATCACATAAGTTGAAGATTGAGTAACCACTGAAAAACCTTTCGAGTTTCTAGTTAAGAATGAAGATGGTTTTATAATTCCGTTAGTTGTAGGCTTGCTTGTACTGTCGCCACCATAAATACCAATTCTAGCACTGTTATTCTTTATATTAATATTACCAAATATAGTTTTAGAACATAAATATATATAAACTCCACCACCATTTATGCCCCTAACTTCAATATCTTCATATACATTTGTTTGTAAATATATTCTTATATCTTTACCATTAATGTAATTTGGAATAGAGTCTATAGCACTTTGTAAACTAGAATATACTGAGCCTTCAATAAAATCAACATCATCACTTCCAGTATTAGCATTAACATATACATTTATATTTTCATCTAATTTTGAAGGTAATGAAGCATTATTTACGTTTTCAGCATTAACCTCTTTAGCATTAATACTCTCTACAGATAAACTTTTAATCCATAGATCGCCACCATCCAAATGTGCAACTTCTTCTGTTCCGTCATAATTTAATACTCTTAAGTAACCATAGTCGCCCAAAGAATTATCGCCTGTACCGCCTAAAGTAAGTATTCCCCCCTTGATTAAATCAGCAACAAATTGACCACTCTTCATGTAACTTGCATTTATGTAAATTAATCCTGTTGTTTCATCTTGATATATAAAGTTATTACCATTCTCCATCAACTTGTCAAATATCTCTTGCTGAGTTATATATTTGTTATCATACACTTTGTAAATCGTATGCTCGCTACTTATGCTAGAGTCATCGCAAGTAGCAACAACTTTTATATTAATAATATCCTTCTCAAAGAAAATATCACTATTATAAGCTACTTCAAGAGTATTTCCAGTAACCCCAGTCATTTCAACCCATTCAGTAGTAACACTGTCATAT
>OLIT01001553.1_pt1 | contig 19487 bp, 14 predicted proteins | sample 1601341 | NCBI WGS metagenome assembly OLIT01 (sample SAMEA2452121, study PRJEB22498) | human gut metagenome | biome: human feces; feature: human gut; material: feces | place: Australia | collected 2012
CGTTCAGATAAGCTGTGTCGACCATTAAATAAGTATCCTGGCCCTTGGCATTCTTACCAGCTTTCAGAGATAACCAGTTGTGTGACTTTTTAGCATCAAGCTCTAAATAAATAACATAAAGTCTTACAGAAGTATCTACAACAACGTTGTAATAGGTATTCGCTTTTTGCCATGCAACCCATGCTCCTTCAGCTACAGGCTCAAGAAGTTTCAACTTCTTGTTGAGTCCGTCAATCTCTTCATTCAGCTTGTCGATCTGTGCTAACACAGCTTCGTTCTTATCTACTAAAGTTTGAATTTCACTTAGCAGAGTTTGTATTTTAGCTTGCTGATTCTTAATCGCCCCCTTTATTGCTTGAACTTGAGTTTCATCAAATGAAAGCTGTTTTTTAAGGCTTTCATAAGTTGTTTCAGCTTCAGTAAAGGCAACCTGTTTTTCTGCAAGTCTCGTCTGAGCATCAGCTTCTGTTTGCTGAGCAGCAATAACAACAGCGTTAGCACCCACTAAGTCATCATCGGCTGTTTTAACAGCTTCCGCTTGTATGTTGTTTAAGGCTTTCTGCCCGTTATTGATTTGCATTGTCAAATTGCTGACTGCCTGATCTGGATTCGTTACACCCTGAGCTACAATTTCGTCATAGAAATCATTTAGGAATTCACCAAAAGTTTCTTTTTCTGCATCTGCAATTTTTAGTTCTTGGATATAATATTGATAACCTGTTGATCCTGGTTTTCTCATATCAGACAACCAAATTCTGCTATTACTGTTGTTAGCAGCAACCACCTTTTGAGCCCATCCTTTATACAACTTCTGTTTGCTTTCCGCAGCCTGTAAAGCCTCTTCTGCATTTAGTTGTTCAGTCTGTGCTGTTGAAAATGCAGTTCGTGCAATACTCAATGCCTCTTCAGCGTCTTTTACTGCCTGTTCAGCTTGTGTCTTAGCTACAAAAGCTTTATTAACCTCTTCCTTTAAATCATCAGAAGAGGTAGAGAGTGAATTGAGTTTACTTTCTAAAGCAGTAAGACCTTCGTTTGCCTTTTTTAATTCTTCATTTTTCTTTTTAGCCTGCGTTGCAAATACTGTGTTTTGCTTATAAGCTTCTTCACGTTCACTTTTTGCAGCTTTCAACTGACCAGTCAATGTTGTATATTGATCATTTGTTGCATTCAACTTATCTGCAGCTTCATCCAAGGCTTTTCTAGCTTTCTCAACTTCAGCCTTTGCTAATTCATAATCTTCCTTAGCATCTAGTACACTACCGTAAGACAACGTATTTTCACCTACAGCATCAACAGCTTCATATTTATGCCCTTTAACGGCAGACCATAAGTTTGCCAAGCCATCTGTTACATCCTTTTCGAATGAGAAAGCTACTTTACCATCTTCCAATTCCTGGGTCTGTAACATGCTGTTCAAGTCATTTTTGTTCAACCAAACAGGGGCTGCAACGGCAGGACGAAGTTGTAATTCACTCACTCTATCTGTTTTACGTACATCATATTTAACAGCAGCAATGGAACCGTCTGCGGTTGGTACCAACGTCATTACAGAGTCAGTCTTGAAATAAGCTTCTGGGGTTTTAGCGATACCCAAACCTGTACCTGCTTCATTTCTCATCCAAGCCCAAGCTACAGCATCACCTGACAAATAAGATGCGTCAAACGTTGTGCCGGCCTTATAATCCTGTGCTTTTGCCGGATCAAAAGAGATAGGATAGTTGTAAGCCAAGTTCATAAACTTAAAGGCCACACCATTTTCACTGTTGTTTTTTACAACTTTGATATACCACAAAGACTCACCTAAATTAGCCTGTGAACTTGGGATATACTTCAAAACGAAGCGATCGCCCTTCGGTGTCGAAATTTTCTGCATTACCAATACATCCGTTCCGTTCACCAACTGATAACATCTGCCGTCAGCTACTGTCTCAACTGGAGTCACAGAAGGAATACCAGACTTAGTGAAACCTAAGTCTTGTGCAGAAACCGCTCCGACCGTCGTTGCCAGCAGCATACTGGCTACAAGAGTAGAAAACTTTTTGTTCATAACTTAATTAATTAGTAAATAATGTATTAAGAATAATTTCTTCCTTTATATATTATATAATGTACGCACAGCTATCTGTTAACTTTTGTATTTTGATAGCGAAAACGTTCGTTTTTTTTAGTCATTTTTGAAGGCTTTCAAAAGAGTTCGTATCGGAAAGGCGGTTTTTCGTACCCATTAATCTATCCAATTGATAAGAAAGAATATAGAAAAGGAAAATTTATTTGGAGAAAGGATTGCAGTTTTAAAAAGTAGTTGTATTTTTGTGCTGTAAAAATGACGAATTAAAACGAACGTTTTTTTTAGTCATTTTGTTTTTTTATCCTATCTTTTTTTATTATCAATAAGTTATAAGTAAAAACAAGTGGCTTTTACCCCATGAAAACGGGACTTTTTACTATTTCTTTATAAATCAACATATCATTCTTATTTATAATCACTTATAAACTTTTACTCAAGTAATACTGCAAGCTGCAAATTGCCGTTTTGGAAAGAAAGCCGGGAAAATAGAGCTAAAATGACCTTTAGGTGACAAAAAAGAAGAACTGTCAACTTGTGCCAACTGACCCTATTGAATTCGAGGAATTAGAAAAGATGCGGGGCTGAATGTGTTTACTCTTTCATCGATAGAATGGATTAAATGTACAAATACTACCAATATTATTTTGAGAGCAAACCCAACTCGGTCAGACAGCCAAACGTAAACAAATAGCGGATGAGTGTGGTATAAATAAACGACTGACCTTTCATTATGGAAGCACTATCTTGCCACCGTCCCCAAGTATGACGGTTTCTGTACCATACCCGACCATGTGAACTACCGCCCCGTGGTGAATAAGTCTTGAACCTTTACGAACCGATAGACCATAAACCAATGGAAGGCATCTTTTCATCTATATGTTCGTTGGTGGAGCACATCTTCGGGGAACAATATGAGTTGGGAGTGGACTATCTGCAACTGCTCTACCTGTGCCCCATCCAAAAACTGCCTATCCTACTATTGGTATCTGAAGAACGCAACACAGGCAAAAGCACGTTCCTGAATTTTCTGAAAGCCCTGTTTCTGCACAACTTGACATTCAATACCAACGAGGACTTTCGTAGCCAGTTCAATTCTGACTAGGCAAGCTGCTTATTGTGGTAGATGAAGTGTTGCTGAGCTGCAGAGAGAACAGCGAGCGGTTAAAGAATCTTAGTACTACGTTATCCTACAAGGTGGAAGCAAAAGGCAAAGACCGTTTCAATGAAGAATTATTACACTTTGTAGTGTATATCATTTTTCAAGCCACACAGATCTTCACTTTTGAATACAAACTCGCTCGGGACCTGCCCTCTTCTTGTTAGCTGTATATATATCGTTATGTTTTCCGATCAAACAAATAGGCTGCCTCAAACATTGATACCACAACTATGTATTTATCCGTAACATAATAACGCGATGATAGAGATAACAAACATTCCGATGTTGTCTCCAACAAAACATATTCTATCTTCGAAACAAAAGAGCTCAAAAGTCTAGCACTTTCTTTTGCCTTTCGATTATCTGCGATAAATACAAACTATTAATACAAGTTAAATACCATGAAAAGAAAAAACACGATTATTTTCATGATTTTACGATTTATAAGTTAGACAATAAAATGTATACTCCTGCAATTTACAAATTTACCAGTACGTCCACAATGAAAACAAGAAATATTTATTCGATAATCACAGCTACCGGATTACTTTCGTCCGGCAGGTCAGACAAGAGTTGCCGAACTTGGTTGTTTTCCTTAAAAGGATTCTCCTTGATCCATTCTTTCACTTCGGCTATGTCCAATAATCCAGCCAATTCACCTTCAGCCGTTGCCGTTTGGAAAGATTTGACGAAAAGCCCGTTTGCCGGATCGCTTATCTTTCCTTTCGCCATAACCTTGACGCGTCCATTCCTCTTATCATAAATGCCCCAATACGTTTCGTCCTTGCCCAATCCTTTATAATTGATCTCATAATAGTTGGTTTGGAAAACAAAAAACAAGACTTTTTCTCCTTCCAGCACATAGTTGAAACCAATCTTATCTTCGTTCCCTTCCGGATGAAATCGTTCTTCGTAAGGCCAATGCCTGTCCCCCAAGTCAAAGACATATCGAGGTTCCAACGACTGATCCGATACGCAATAAATGGTATCGTTGAAGTTTTCTTTCAAATAAACTTGATCACCGAATGTCCATAAGCAAGGTTCCTTGCTATAATCAAAGACGACATTGTCGTTTTTCAAATACAAAATCAAGCAGCAAGTAGAAACAGGAGTATTCCCATACCCTCCCAAAATGATCGGTGTTCTAATGATTTCAAAAGGTATCGTATCATCTTGATTCGCAATTTCCGTTTGCAGTTTCCCGGTCGGGATGTTATATGAGAATATTTTGTTTTCATTCTTTTTGGATAACGTCTTTTGGTAAAAATACAGATCATCTGCGTTTCCGATTACAGACAATCCTTGCAACCTTGACATCCCTTCCGGCAGATTGATGTGCTCCAATGGACTTCCGTCCGCATCAAAACGCAAAATCCGCTGACCTTCCGTTTGGACATAGATGGTACCTGACGCGTCATCCGTCCAAAAGACAGGGAAACCGTCTTGCAGCAAATACTCATCCGCTCCTTGTCCGATCTTTCCGACACATCGGATGAATTTACCGGTCTTACGATCGAACATTTTCACCGGTTGCTCACGAGAGGCCACAAGCAATTTATCTTTCAAGATCCTGATATAAGCCCTGTCTCCTATAAGAGACTCATCCGTCGTTTCCAACGGCACATAATCAATATGACGGCCGATGTCCTCCACTGAAATTTCTTCAAGCTGCTCAAATGCTTGGTTTAAAGGAATAACCTTATTCCCTATTTCATGCTTTGTATTCGAACAAGCATAATTAATCAATATTAATATATACAAAAACGTTTTCTTCATGACTATAAAATTAATATATATACTGCAAATTTCAGAAAGGTGTTTAAAACGGCAAAAACAAAGCAATTTTAAGTACACCTTCCTATTAACATCTAAAATATTATAATTCAAGGAAAGGTTTGACATCCACACACTAAATGATTATCCACATTAGTCCATCAACACGTTCCCTTTGCTAATATTGTTGGTGAAATATAGACTTTACACGGACCACCACAAGAAGACGCTTCGCAATATTTTCTCCCGTTCCGCCTCCAACAATCCTTTTCATTTCCTCGTCAGTCTGCACTTCATGTTTCTTCACTTTGATTTCACCTAATCGCTTCATGATATTAATTTTTATCGGGTTATTACTGCTTCCAGATCAACAATGCCGAATAACGGTTGCAATTTTACGGATAAAGAAGGAAAGATCAAAATGTCTTATCCCCCAAAAACGACAATGACTGTATATGTATAGCTCCACCACCTCATGTGTCAGGCAGCAGACCTCCCTTTTTGTCGGTGAGGTTGTAAAGGAGGACAGTGAGGACCATCCCACATTTGTTCTTAACCTACAAAATGTTAGTCTTTCACCCTCAATACCATCATTACAAGATTATTATTTACCAAAAAATCAAGCAGGTACTTATCCAACTTCTGATGGTTTTCCGGATGTTTTCTTAAAAACAAAATCCACATATTAGATTTTCACCTTTTTATCATAGACAATAACAAGCCTTCTTTTCTCTTTCCATAGATCAATAGTTCGGTTAATCCTTAGGATAATCCACTTTATAGCAAACAGTATATATATGTAGCACAACGTAATCCAAACAACTAAAAACAGTACCATCAACGCATAGTGTACAAGTATTTCTAAATCTCAATAAATAGTAGAGAACAGAGGTAGAGAGGCAACAATTACCACTAAACATATTGAAAAAAATAATGATTTATCCTAATTTCCAACATTATAGCTATTTAAGTTATGTAAGTGAAGTAATTTCATTATCTTCCACGTCCGTTTTTAATATTTTCTTCAAAATACTCAGGATTGTGTTTCAGGAATAGCTCCTCTTGTGAAAGTTTACCCAACTGAAAATCCTTATATTCTGAAGCTGAGATGTGTTCCATAAGCAATAGTTCACCATTAATCTTAGGAAGCATAAAATACTTCATGTCTTTCTTGACTACGGATATTTCAAGATCTGACAAACTTTTTTTTAAGATTTCCTTCATAGCCTAAAACTGAATGTTTAGTCAACAACCGTAGATTTTTATTGATCAAATCTAGATGAGCCTCTCGCACCCCACAATCCCTCGCATATCCTTTCCAATGGGAAACCACATCTACGACCTTCTCTATCGTTTCACTTGGTGTGACTATCACAACTCTTTTCCCTACGGTTATCAAATCATCGTATGTAAAATCATCACGTTTTCCGTTCAATGACATCTGATGGGAATTTGCCCATTGTCCTCCTGGCATATAAGAGTAACATAAATCATAGGCCGGTCCCAAAGCCCATTTGCCGGTTTTGTCCATCAGAAAAACATGGTTCTTGGTATGGTCATTGTGATTACGAGAAACGACATTGAAGACCATTCGGCGATAGAAGTCCTTAATATTGCGGATATTCCAGTTTAAGTTTCCGTATAGTACCAAACGCTTCCTCATAAGAATGACGGGTATTCATATCCCAATGCTCCATTGGGGCCAAAGACTGGACGTGTAACTTTTCACCATCATCTAAACGGTCAAACCGTTTCGTCATAAAATGACAATTATCCTTTTCCGGTAGTAGTCGGGATTCCATCATTTTAATACCCGTATCGGTTGCCATGCGATAATAAGCATACTCAATATTACCTATGCCTTTAGGATTTTTCAACTTTCGGTGATGCTCTGAATATTCAGTGCCATCAAATTAGAGAAGCCAATACGTAAAACCATTTGGAGCTTTGACCCGTCCGGATCTGACTTCTTTTTCTCCCTGAAATTTACACGATCCTTGAATACCTGATCAGCCCAAGCTGTCAACTCTTCTATATGTAAACGGGAAGAAGCATTCAACTCTTTTATATCTTTATCCAGCATAAACTCCAAAGCCCCCATACCACGGGAACCCATATAACACAAACGATCCAGCGGAGTAATTTCCTCACCCATCAATCCATGAGCAGCAAACCACTCATCAATGATTTTATTTCCATACTTATCCGGCAAAGAATCCGCAATCAATCCAGGTAAACCTTTAAAACATTCATTCCTGTTTCCTAAAAACTGATAAACTGTATCTTTGCCACTCTTTTTCAAAGGCATAACAATAGGAGAAACATCCAATCCTGCACGGAGGAACTTAGGTTCAAATTGAAATGAAGCGACATTTTTGTTTTTATCCCAAATCAAAGCACCAACAAGCCTATCCCATATTTTTACGTTTACAATCAAGTCATCCATATTTTTAACTTCTTACTCTATATCTTTTCTTTCCTTTCAAGTCACGCATCAGGATCGGGCTGATCGGTGGCTCCGGTATGAATTCTTCTATATTCTCCAACATATCTAGCACCCTCAATATACGAATGAATTTCTCTGTCGAGATACTTGATCCACATTCCAAACGGACAATCGTATCCAAACCGACACCAGCATTGAGAGCAAGCTCTTTTTGTTGTAGATTCTTACGGATTCGATACTCCTTCAACCTTGAACCTAGCTCCTCCATAATGGCCATATTACTTTTACTTGTCCACATAACATAAATTCTTTCTGCAAAAACACAAATAATAAATGATATATCAGATATAAAAGATCATTTTATGATTTTACAAACGATATATCATTTATTATTTGATTTTTCTAAAAAGACGACTACTTCGGTGTAAAGCAAAAAAATGATTACTTTCGCACCTGCAAAAATCACAACAACAATGAAAGAGAGAAATAGTGAGAATTATGTGCAAGATTTTCTCAATCCATTTACCGTATCTAATTAACACAAATTACAAAATATTACTTTTGGTTTGGCTTATATGTACGAAAACACCTCAAATCATCATAGTCCTAGCAGAACTTATGCGTTTATTAAAAAATATATCTGAAATATATGTTGTTTTTTACAATCAGAACTGTTGACAAATAAACCACAAGCTATTTTTTTTAAGATCGGACTCTAATACCTGATACTTATCAAGAGTCTATAAATCAGAATTGTTAAAATTGAGGTGGGTGTGATTTTTTTATCAAAAAAACACATAACGAAATAAAAAATTCATATCTTTGCCTTGGATATAAGATATCCTAAAAACCATAGTCCTGCTAGGACTAATTACAAAAACACAATAATAAACAGTATGCTAAATCTAATGAGCCTGATCTAAACAAGAGATACTCAAGGATGAAAGTCATTTTTTGTAGGATGTATTATTTCTTTTAAATATATACTCTATGTTGAAAAAAACTAAACTAATCAGTCTGATTTTGCTTTCGGGAGCATTCGTTGTCCCCGCAGGTGCTTCTGCCGAAACGGCACCGTTTAAGCAAGAGACAAACATTTCCCAGCAAAACGGGAAAGTGACCTGCATCGTGGAGGATTCATTCGGCCCCGTGATCGGAGCTTCCGTGGTTATCAAAGGAACGACAAACGGTAATGTGACCGACATGGACGGTAAAGTCGTTCTTGAAGGACTTAAGAGAGGAGATGTAATCCAGATATCCTACATCGGATATCTCACGCAAGAAATCTCTTATAGCGGACAAGCTGATGTCCGGGTTGTCATGAAAGAAGATACGCAAGCCTTGGACGAAGTCGTAGTGGTCGGTTACACCAGCACCAGCAAACGCGACTTGATCGCATCTGTTTCGACCGTGAAGGCGGAGCAGATTTCCAACATGCCGGTAACCAATATCACGCAGGGTCTGGCAGGACGTTCTCCGGGTTTGATCGTACAGGCCAACGGAGGAGGTGTCAACTCCAAACCTTCGATCAGTATCCGTGGTGGCGGCAGTCCGATCTATGTCATTGACGGTGTGATCCGTTCGGCAGATGACTTTGCCAACCTGTCCGCGGACGATATCGAGGCGATGTCCATTTTGAAAGACGCTTCGGCTACGGCCGTTTATGGTTCACGTGCGACGAACGGTATCATTCAGGTACAGACCAAGCGAGGCAAAGAAGGAAGACCTTCTGTCGAATATGACTTCAACCTTAGCTATTCGCAGCCGAGTATTTGGCCGGAGAAGATGAGTGCTTACGATCGGGCGCTCTATTCCAATATAGGCCGTAAAAATGACAATTCCGAACCGTTGTATAGTGAAGAAGCACTGAATGCATTCAAGACCGGTTCTGACCTGCAGAACTTCTCCAATACAGACTGGCGCGGGTTGGTTCTGAACAATTGGGCTCCGCAGAGCAAACATTCCGTACGTGTCACCGGAGGTACAGCAAGCAACCGTTATTATCTTTCATTAGGACATATCGACCAGAACTCGCTGTACAAGAGTGATACTCACTGGATGAAACGTACGAATTTCCGTCTGGCACAAACTTCCAACATCGAAGCAATCGGGTTACAGATCAATGCTAGTATCGATGGATACAGACAGCATCAGACACACCCCTATACCTCAACGGCATCGGATTACTACGGCGTGTTCTCGCATATCAACGACAAGCTGCCCAGCACGCCTGGTTTGAATAAATACGGGCTGCCTTACAACATCACGGACAACCCCGTAGCCGAAACGGCGTCCGACGCAGGTTATATCCGCACCATCTCGAACGTCATCAACGGCCGGGGCGAACTGATCTGGACCGTTCCTTGGCTGAAAGAACTGAAAGTACGTGCTGCCAGCAACTATCGCTACTACTCCAACTCGACCAAAAAATGGAGAAAAGACGCGGCCCAGTACAACTGGGATTCCAAAGACCCCCAATATGCCAATAAACCGCTGCTCCGCTATGAGAACGGAAATGGCTATGCGTTTACCAATCAGGCATTCTTGGAATATGCCAACCAGTTCGGCAAACACTCTGTTTCCGGTCTGTTCGGTTTCGAACAATATTACGAAAAGAGCGAAGGCTATTGGCTGCAACGCGACAACTACTTGTTCAACATTGACCAGATCATCATCGGTGATGCCAACTCGCAGACCAACGGCGGACTGTTGGAGGAGCAGGACGCGTATGGCAACAAGACCTATCCGGCTGAAACCGAGTTAGGGCGCGCAGCCTGGATCGGACAGGTGAAATACAATTACGACAGCAAGTACTATGTAGAAGGAAGTATCCGTCACGACGGTTCAGACCGGTTTGCCCCAGGCAAACGTTGGGGAACGTTCTTTAGTGGATCACTCGGTTGGGTGGTGACTGAAGAGGCATTTATGGAAAGCCTGGTCGAAAAGAACATCCTGAACTCGCTGAAGTTCCGCGCCTCTTACGGTGAGACCGGTATGGACGAAAGTGCCGGACGCTATTCCTATATGAGAATCTATAATTATAACCCCAATGCTTTCGTGATGAACGGCCTGTATCAGCCCGGCTTCTCCGAAGGGATCCTGCCTTCGCCGGACCTGACCTGGTACACTACCCGCCAGTTCGACTTGGGGTTTGACTTCTCGTCGCTTAACAGCCGTCTCTACGGTTCGTTTGATTATTTCTACTACCAGACGACCGGTTATCTGACCGCTCCTACGGGCGAGAACTACATCAATAACATCATCGGGGTCAGTATGCCGAAAATCAAGTCTGACAGCGAATATCGTCGCGGGGGTGTAGAAGTACAGTTGGGGTGGCGTGACAATATCGGTGACTTCAAGTACGATGTCTCTGCCAACTTCACCTACTTCAATGAATTATGGGCATTGGACGAAGGCGAATCTGAAAGTTCACGCATGAATCCGTATAAGAGAAGACAGCAGCAGAAAGGTTATTTTATCTATTCGGACGATCAGAACACGCTGTATAACTGTTTGGGATATTACACCAGCGCGGAAGACGTATACAATTCAGTCGGTATTTTGAACGCCTACAACTCCGGTTATCTGACCGCCGGTGATCTCAAATATGAAGATACCAATGGTGACGGACGCATCACGGCGGAAGACCAACGCCGGTTGGGTAACGCCAAGAAGCCGCGTGGACAGTTCGGTATCAACATCAACCTGGGATACAAAGGGTTTTATTTCAGTGCCCTGTTCCAAGGTTCGACGGCATTTGACATGTATATTGACGGCAATCTCGGTATGCAGACCGGCCAGAGTTCCGTCATGCCGGTAGCCTATGACTTCCAGACAGACTTTTGGACACCCGACAATCGGGATGCCAAATTCCCCCGCTTGATGTCCAATACGGGTTTGAACCAGAACAATAACTACGTGACCAGTAACTTCTGGTTGCTCAACGGTTCCTACCTCCGCATGAAAGATTTCCAGTTCGGATACGACTTCAAGTATAGCGTGTTGAAACGGATTGGCTGGCTGACAAGAGCCAAAGTAGGTATTTCGGGCCAGAACCTGTTCACAATCTCGAAAGCGACCAAATACGGCTTGGATCCGGAAAACTCATCGACCACCGGATACGGATATCCTGTCGAAAGAACATTAGCATTTACACTTAATTTAGGATTTTAATTAGACATCGATATGAATAAGACAATAAAATACGGACTGTTCGGTTTGGGGCTGTTCACCCTGTCTGCGTGTGTCGACACGATGGATACGCATCCCTCCTCCAGTTTTGAAGAAGAGACGATATGGGGCAGCAAATCGACTGTCGAAGCGTTTATCAATGGTATTTACGACGAGGTGATCCGAAATGCCGGATACGCCGGTTCAGGCAGTAGCGTGCAATGGGAAGCGCGTACGCCTAACGCCGTGAAATGTTCGCAAGTAGGCGAAGGCATCGACGGAATGGCTACCGAATTGGGAATCACCAATTCCGACGACTACGGCGCCAACCGGGCTGGTCTGCTGAGAAGGTGCAATCTGGTAATTGCCAACGTGACTGAAAGTGAAGTCCTGACCGAAACGGAAAAACCGGGTTTGTTGGCTCAGGCACATTTCCTGCGAGGTCTGATCTTCTTTGACCAAGCGCGCAAAATGGGACGTTTCGTCCCTATCACGATTCCGCTCGATCCTGCCAAGCCGGAAGAGGCCGAAATCCCAATGACTGCAAATGTAGCGGAAAGTTACGATTATGTGATTTCCGACCTGAAAATCGCTGCCGAAGGGCTGCCGGCAAGCAATTCTTACGGACTGCCGACCAAGTGGGCTGTCGATGTCATCCTAAGCCGCGCAGCCTTACAGGCGTACGCTTATACGAACGATGCGAAATATCTGGATGTGGCCGTCGCGGCCGCCAGCGACGTGATTGACAACAGTGGCATTGCCTTGTCGGAATCTTCCGGCTTGTTCAATGAAACCGACCTGTACAATCCCGAAATCCTGTGGGCGTATTACCGTGAAAAAGACAATACCTCCATCGTCGATTTTGAAGAGCTGATGAGAACCTATCCGAACATTTCGACTGACAACGTGATCAATTCGAAAAGCCCGGTTGCTTTAAAACAGGCGAACGGACAGACCTTCGAAGGATGGGCTGTCTATTTCCCTACACAGGATCTGGTGGACCAATACTTGGTGACGGACGAGGCCACCGGTAAAGCACTGCCGTGGTACGAAACCTCACAATACTTGAACAACGTGACGGAACTCGATCCGAACAGCATAACAGAAGCCGGACAAATTGACGCCTATGAGCAGGTCAATACCGACAAACGACGGATGCCGACTCCTCAAGACCTGGCACAAACGAAAGAGGGATATGCCAACTTCACACGCTATGCCCGGCTGAAAAAAGGAGCGGCACGTGACATCAGCGACTTGATGTATACCGGTCGCGACAAACGTTTTTATACCGCTGTCGTACATGACAAATGTACATGGATCGGCGAAACCGTTGAGACAAACTTAGGAGGCAATCTCTCCCAGGGAGTCCGCGACAAGGAAGACGGTGGTTGGTATAATACGGTCACCGGCTATTACTGGAGAAAAGGGAATATCGAAAATCCGGATCCGAGGGCTTACCATGCGAGCAAAGTCGCGCTGCATTTCAATCTGGCACGCTTGGGTGAAGCCTATCTTAATCTTGCCGAAGCGAAGTTGCTCAAGAAAGACGTTGCCGGAGCGGTGGAAGCGTTGAACCAGACCCGTACGGTTCATGGCGGATTGGCTCCGTCAACGGCGACAACCGAAGCCGAAGCTTGGGTGGATTATATCCGCGAACGCAATTGTGAGTTGACAAATGAGGGTGGTGACCTCTATTTCAGCTATCTGCGTTGGGGTAAATATGGCGGACACGCCAACCATGGACGTGCACCGGGCGACATCATCGCCGATTTCGATCGGCCGGCTTACAAGATCGAGATCAACCGCGATCGTACGGCACTGCTCATCGGACAAGTTACATTGCTGAACAGTGCAAACCGTAATTTTACGGTCAAACGGTATTTGTTGCCAATCCAGCAAGGATTCTTGGATACACGCGAAGTCTATGGATTGGATCATACACAAAACGAAGGATGGTAATTTAAACAATAAAAAAGATGAAGAAATATTTTAATATAATCGTTATTTTGTTTTTGGCAATCTGCTGCAGTTCCTGCTTGGATGCCAACCTCGAAGAATTGGATACTTACGAAGGGAAAGAGATTACCGGTGTCGTTGGCGTATACCACCGGTATTACGATGATTCTTACATCCATAACGGAAGCGGAGAACAGGCGGTCAAACAAGCCAACCTGTCTGTTGCAGACATTCTGATTGACAAAGAGGCTGGAACTTGTACGTTCAGCGTATCCGTACCTGGAAACTTCCCGAAAGGCGAAGCAGAAAAAGTCAGCAGCCAGGCATTGGTTGTGATTGTCAATATCTCGACAGCCGCTATTGTATCACCGATCGAGGGTGCTCCACAATTCGGAAAACCCGGAGACTGGAGCAAGCCGAACCGTTACAAAGTAAAAGCCGCCAATGGAGACGAACAGATTTGGACCGTTTCGCTGACTTTCAAATAAAGCACATCTTACCGCTACGGGGGTGTCTTCTGTATCCCCGACAATGGTAAGGACAATGATAGGAGGTACAGGATTTATTGGATGACCCATGAGATTTCTGTACCTTTTTTATCTCTATTGTTCGAGAAATAAACTTCAATTTAATAATAACACATCATGAAGAAAAATCTATTCGTTAGCATAACGGTACTGCTCCTTTCCTGCCTTATCGGTTGCAATACCTCTACACAAACCAAAGAAGGGAAAGTTTATGCTCCTATTGAAGTGGAAACTCCTGAACGGCCGGCCGGACAACAGGATGTGGTAGGGCTGACTGTCCCTAAAATGGAAACAGTTCGCGTTGGATTCATCGGTCTGGGTATGCGCGGAATCAGCGCCGTTGAACGCTGGACGCATATTCCCGGTGTTCAGATCAATGCCCTTTGTGATCTGCGTCCCGAACTGGTGGAAAGAGCACAAAAGACGCTCTCCAACGCCAACCTGCCGGAAGCTGCTGCCTATTCGGACACGGAGGATGCCTGGAAGAAGTTGTGTGAACGGGACGATATCGACATTGTTTATATCGTAACAGACTGGAAACATCATGCCGAAATGGGTGTCTATGCGATGGAGCACGGCAAACATGTAGCTATCGAAGTGCCTGCTGCCATGACGCTTGATGAAATCTGGGCATTGATCAATACGGCAGAAAAGACCCGTAAACACTGTATACAGCTGGAGAACTGTGTGTACGACTTTTTCGAGTTGACCACGTTGAATATGGCACAACAAGGCCTGTTCGGTGAAATTCTTCACGTCGAAGGCGCTTATATCCACAACTTGGAAGAGTTCTGGCCTTACTATTGGAGCAATTGGCGCTTGAATTACAATAATGAGTTCCGAGGCGATATTTATGCGACCCACGGTATGGGACCGGCCTGCCAGTTGCTTGACATCCATCGCGGAGACCGCATGAGAACGCTGGTAGCGATGGATACGAAAGCCGCTACCGGTCCAGAATTAGGCCGAAGATATGGACTGGAAAACGATACCGTCGAATTTCAGAACGGCGACCATACCATGACCTTTATCCGTACGGAAAAAGGGAAGACGATCCATATCCAGCATGACGTCATGAATCCGCGTCCTTACAGTCGCATGTATCAGCTGACCGGTACGCATGGGTATGCGAACAAGTATCCGCTTGAAGAATACTGTTTCCGCCCCGATCAAATCAAATCCGACGAGGTGCCCGATCATGAGAACCTGAACATGCATGCTGCCATTTCCGCCGAAGTGAAAGAGGCTTTGATGAAAAAATATAAGCACCCTATCCATCAAGAATTGGAAGAGACGGCCAAAAAAGTCGGTGGACATGGCGGTATGGACTACATCATGGATTACCGTCTGGTGTATTGTCTGCATAACGGATTACCATTGGATATGGATGTATATGACTTGGCCGAATGGTGCTGTTTGGCTGAACTTACCCGTATTTCAATAGAAAATGGGAATGCTCCTGTTGCTGTTCCTGATTTCACCCGTGGCAGCTGGAACAAAATTCAGGGATACCGCCATGCTTTGGTAAAATAAATGTGTTTTCTATTTATTGAAAATAACATGAACACAAAGAATCTTTTAATCACCGGTATGTTTGCCGGGTTGTTTCTTTCCTGCAAGGAAGTAGAGCCGCCCGCACCTGTTTTGCCGGTTCCGACGCCGGAGCAGATCAAATGGCAGAAAATGGAGAATTATGCATTCGTGCATTTCGGGTTGAACACATTCAATGATTTGGAATGGGGCTATGGGAATACACCTGCGGAAACATTCAATCCGACAGACCTGGATTGCGAACAATGGGTACGTATCATCAAAGCGGCCGGCCTGAAAGGGGTGATCCTGACAGCTAAGCACCACGACGGCTTTTGCCTTTGGCCGACCAAAACGGTCGACTATAATATCTCTAACTCGCCTTATAAAAACGGAAAGGGCGACATGGTTCGCGAATTATCCGATGCCTGCAAGAAGCACGGCTTGAAGTTCGGGCTTTACCTCTCTCCCTGGGATCGCCATAATGCCGAATATGGGCGGGAAGGATACCAGAAGACCTATCATGAGCAAATCAACGAACTGATCTCCAACTACGGTCCGTTGTTCGAGTTCTGGTTTGACGGGGCGAACGGAGGAAATGGCTGGTACGGTGGAACGAATGAAACGCGTTCGATCGATCCGAAAACCTATTACGGCTACGAGACGGCCCGTGAAATGATCAAAGCGAAACATCCGGAAGCGATGATCTTCGGCGGAACGGTTCCCGATATCCGCTGGATCGGCAACGAGTCCGGTTGGGCCGGCGAAACAAACTGGTCGCCCTATTCGTTGGACAAGGAGACACATTATACACAAAACCAATGGGGAATGAAAGACGGAAACCAGTGGTTGCCGGGAGAATGCGACGTATCGATCCGTCCGGGGTGGTTCTATCATCATCGTGAAGATCATCAGGTTCGTACTGTTCCGAATCTGGTCGATTTGTATTATCGCAGTGTGGGGCATAATGCCAACTTCCTGCTGAACTTCCCGGTAGCACTGAACGGACAGATTCATCCGGTCGATTCGGCACGTGCCGTCGACTGGTATCATACGATCCAAGCAGAGTTGAAAGATAATCTTTTGGCAGGTATCCAGCCAAAAGCAAGCGAAACCCGTGGGGGTGCTTATAAAGCATCGAATGTGACGGACGACAACTGGGATTCTTATTGGGCTACTTCCGACGGGATGACGTCGGGCTCGCTGACTTTCCCGTTACCGACAGGGACTTCGCTGAACCGGGTGATGATTCAAGAGTATATACCTCTTGGACAACGTGTATGCGCCTTTACGCTTGAAGTGGAAAAGGATGGCAAATGGCTGCCGGTGGAAACAACCGATACGCTTTCGACAGTAGGTTACAAACGTATCGTCCGTTTCAAAACGACTCCGGCAGATGCTTTGCGCATTCATTTCACAGAGGCAAAAGGCCCGTTATGTATTAATAATGTGGAAGCCTTCCTGGCTCCCCCGCTGTTGGAACAGCCGCGTATCGTGCGAAATGCGAAAAATGAAGTCCATATAGATGTGGAAAGCGAAGGAACCGACATTTATTATACAACAGATGGAACGGAGCCGACGGCACAGTCTGCAAAATATGAAGTTCCGTTTACATTAGACAAGAAAGGAACCGTCAAAGCGATTACTTATGATGCGCAGTCCGGCAAATCCGGTCCTGTAGCCAGCCGCCGCTTCGACCTGCCAGCAGCCGATTACAAGGTGACCAGCCCTGCCAATGAGCGGACAAATCTCATGTTTGACGGAAACGGTTATTCCACCTATTATCTGCCCGAAGGCAAAAACGAAATAGTAGTAGAGTTGGCCGCCCCTCATACGATAAGCGGTTTTGTTTACACCCCTAATCAGGGACGCGATTCGCAGGGACATATTTCAAACTATCAATTGTCAGTGGATGGAAAGGTCGTGGCTTCGGGCGAGTTCTCAAACATCAAACATAACCCGATTGAACAAGAAATACATTTTGCTCCTGTCAAGGGCAAAAAATTAGTTTTTAAGGCAACACGAATTGTTGATAACGTAAAACGTGTTGGAATTGCTGAGTTTTCAGTTATCACGGAAGACTAAACGATTTTCAACATAATTTGTGTTTGGCAGCAAGTGCCTGTGAAGGTCCTTGCTGTTTTTTTCTGCCGGACTAAAACAAAAGTTTGTTTCTTGTTAAACCTTTTTGCACCTAATTCGTCTATAATTTCGCGTACTTGTGTATATTTACGTGTCGATAAGTGTTTTTAAGTAGAATACCAGAAAAATATGACGAAGAGAGTGAAGTGGAGCGTGACGGCCGCAATTGTTTTGATGATTGCCGGAATGATCGCTTACCCGCAGATTAAAAGCCGTATGAAGGCATCCAAAGATGCAGCCGAAGTGGTTCCGCCAGCCGGAAGCCAAGTTCGGAAACAAGTTTTGAACATTAACGCGGAAGTGCTTAAATATCAGTCCCTTACCGACAAGACCATTGTAACCGGCAGTACGATCCCGGATGAGGAGGTAGACCTCTCGTTCGAATCGTCGGGCAAGATCGTGGCCATCTATTTTACGGAAGGTACGCATGTGAAAGCCGGTGACCTGCTTGCCAAGATCAATGACAAACCGTTACAGGCGGAACTGAAGAAGTTGGAAGCGCAAGTGCCTTTAGCCAAGGATCGCGTGTACCGCCAGCATACGCTTTTGGAAAAGGACGCGGTCAGTCAGGAGGCTTATGAACAAGTGGCTACCGAATATGAAAAGCTGATGGCGGACATCGAACTGGTAAAAGCCAATATTGCCCAGACCGAGCTCCGGGCGCCGTTCGACGGGATTATCGGCCTTCGTAATGTCAGCGAAGGAGCCTATGCCTCCCCCTCGACAGTTATCACCAAGCTGACAAAAATATCTCCCTTGAAAATCGAGTTCTCCGTTCCTGAACGCTACTCTGCCGACATCAAGGACGGTACGCCGATCGTATTCAGAATGAACACGTCCGTCGGCATGATGCAAGACTACAAAGCGACCGTTTATGCAGTAGAAAGCAAGATCGACGAGGCAACCCGCTCGCTGAAAGTGCGTGCAACCTATCCGAACCGGGACGAGTCGATCGTGCCGGGACGCTATACATCTGTCGAAATTACCCGCCGTGACATAAAAGACGCATTGGCGATCCCCAGCGAGGCACTGATCCCGGAAATGGGAAAGAACATCGTCTACCTGTATAAGAATGGCGTGGCCGAACCTGCCGAAATTATCTTAGGACTCCGCACGGAAAGCCAGGTCCAGGTATTGAAAGGGCTGAGCGTAGGTGATACGGTGATTATTTCCGGCGTGATGCAGCTTCGGACGGGAATGAAAGTGTCGATTGATAACCTGAAGTAACGAAGCAGCATGGCGAATATTTCCGAAATAAGCATAAAGAGACCGGTACTCTCGACCGTGATGACGATCATCCTTCTGTTGTTCGGGATGATCGGTTATAAGTTCTTAGGGGTCCGTGAGTTTCCGAGTGTGGACAACCCGATCATTTCGGTCAACGTAACCTATCCGGGAGCCAATGCCGAAGTAATCATGAACCAGATTACGGAGCCGCTCGAACAGAATATCAACGGTATTCCCGGCATTCGTTCGCTGAGCAGCGTCAGCAGTCAGGGAAGTTGCCGTATCACGGTAGAGTTTGAACTGTCTGTCGACCTGGAAACTGCGGCCAACGACGTGCGCGACAAAGTTTCGCGTGCCCAGCGTTACCTGCCGCGCGACTGCGACCCTCCGACGGTATCGAAAGCGGATGCCGATGCTACCCCGATCATGCAGATCGGTATCCGAAGCAGCAAACGCTCGCTGATGGAACTGAGTGAAATTGCCGAACTG
>OLIT01001564.1_pt1 | contig 19378 bp, 14 predicted proteins | sample 1601341 | NCBI WGS metagenome assembly OLIT01 (sample SAMEA2452121, study PRJEB22498) | human gut metagenome | biome: human feces; feature: human gut; material: feces | place: Australia | collected 2012
TTTATACTATTTATATATTTATCTGTCACCTTAGTATATATATGGTTATATATAACAATATTATATGAAAAAATGGCAGAAGTAACTCCACCACCTTATGCTTTAGTACTTATTGGGAAAGCATTGCTTTCCTAATTACCATAAATAACGATCTAAGTCTTTTAAATTGAACTCTTCAATATTATATACTTTTTGGAAATTTAATAATATTTTTTTGAATAACTCATAGTTTTTTAAATCATCGTTAGCAAACTTAATTAATTTATCTTTGTTTCTAAAATATTTTAATACTTTTTCAACATAAGAATCATATATTGGATAATTAATTGGGTCATGATGACTACAATATTTAGATGCAAAGAAATAAAAGTATTTAGATTTACCGTTAATAACAATATTTGCAATATCATTAACTAATGTTGGGTCATGTCTATTTAATCTGTCATCAATATCTAAATCCAATATATGAACTGCTACAGGATAAACTTTAAATATATTCGTACTATAGAAATCATTCAAAACACTACATTTAATTAATATGTTTTCTATTGATGTATTGTCTTTAAAATCTCCAAAAAACAATTTTTCCAATGCTTGTTCCTGTGAAACATAGTTAGGTAAACTATCTCATAATTTTAAATATTTATCTACTTCTTTTTTACATGGTGTTGACAATATTATATTTTCCATGATACCTCCAAATATATGAATAATAATTTTTTTCTTGATAATTGTATTATTTTTCCTGCAGTAAATATATTTTTATATCATATAAAATATGCTTATAATAAAGTTGCCTACTTGAATAATATTAAATTATTACCAAATTACGATTTTATCAACTATATCTTTTTGTTCCGTAGTAGTTCTACGTAAATAGATACGTGTAGTCTCAATACTATCGTGTCCCATCAAATCCGCTAGTAATGATATATCATTAAATTTCTCCAAAAAATTTTTAGCAAATCGATGTCTAAACGAATGTGGATAAACAACATTAATATCAATACCATATTTTTTTGCACATGATTTTAGTTTTAATGCGATTCCTCTTGTAGTAATTCTATTTCCTTTTTTATTAACGAATAAATAACCAGAATCTTTATCAATTTCTTTTAGCCATTTCTTTGCTTCATTCACTAATTTCTTTGGAATATATATTCTGCGTATTTTGCCACCTTTAGAATATAAATCAAAGTATCCACAATTTACATGCTCTACTTTAAATTGGATGACCTCACTAACTCTAGCTCCAGTTGAAGCTAAAAATCTAACTAGGAAATAACAATCATAATCTTTATCTTTTTTTAATGAATCCTTTAAAAAATTATAATCTGCGTTACTAATAACATTTTCAAGATAAGTTTTCTGCTGAATTTTAACAGCTTTTAATAATAAATTTTTTTTATCAAGAAAACATAGATATTTGTTAATTGCTTGTATTCTCAAATTAACTGTTTTAGGTTTATAGTTTTCTATTAAATAACCTTTAAAAGCAAGTAAATCTTTTTTGTTTATACTTTCAAATAAACTTTCATACATTCTAATAGTTATCAAATATGAATCTATTGTATTTCTTGACAAGTTCAATTGAACTAAATATTTCTCAAATTCTTTTTTCATTAATCCTCCTTATATTCAAGTAGGCAACCCACTTAAATATTATAGAGTAATTAATTCATATAATTGTTATTATGAGAAAATTGGAAATGAAATTAAAAATATATCTGATGAAATACCTTTTGAAATTCCTGAAAATTGGTCATGGATTAGATTAAATGAACTTGGTTTATATCGAAAAGGGCCTTTTGGTAGTTCGCTAACAAAAAGCATGTTTGTGAGTGAGCAAACAATTGGACGTATAAAAGTATATGAACAAAGAAATGCAATACAAAAAAATGCTCATATCGGCAATTATTTTATTTCAAAAGAAAAATTTGATACCATGCAAGGATTTATTGTAGAACCAGGAGATATCATAGTAAGTTGTGCTGGTACTATTGGAGAAATTTATATTTTGCCGGACAACTCCGAAATAGGAATAATAAATCAAGCTTTAATGAGAATTAGGCTTTATTATAAAGGAATCGAAGAATACTTTGTTTTATATTTCGATTCAATATTAAAAAAAGAAGCAAACGAAAAAGGAATGGGCAGTACAATTAAAAATATTCCTCCATTTGATATTCTTAAGAAAATGTTACTTCCTTTGCCACCATTAAATGAAATTCAAAGAATTTTAGAAAAAATAAGTTTTATAATTAATGAAATAAATGAAATAAATACCAACTATGACGATATTTCCAAACTTGTAATAAAAATCAAATCAAAAATTCTTGATAATTTCTTTGGAGAAGACTCTTCTTATAAGTCTTATTATAAGCCAACTATAAGTACTAATTTATCGGAACTCATACCTAATGATAACATAGGAGATGGGGATTGGGTTTTAACTGAAAATATGGATGAAAATGGTAATTATTCACTAATTCAATTAAAGCATGTTGGATACGGTCAATACATAGAAAAACCTTATAAACATGTCAACCAATCATTTTTTGAAACTAATAACTGCAAAGAAATCAAAGAAGATTATATTTTAATTAATAGGCTCATTGCAGATAAAATGAATGTTTGTATTCTTCCTCAAAAGGGTTTTAAATGTATAACTGCAGTTGATATATGTTGGATAGCTCCATCGCAAACTTATAATCAAAAATATATAATGTACTATCTTATGTCTCCAACATTCCAAAATAAAGTTAAAATGATTACTTCTGGAACGACTAGAAAAAGAATAAGCAAAACAAATTTAATCAAAATCCCAATGCTTATACATGAGCATAATTATCAAAGTAAAATCGTTGAAGAAATTGAAAATGCTTTTAAAATTTTGGATTCTATTGTTTCGTAAAAGTCTTATTATGAGAATTATAGACCTATAAGAGAACTTTGTCACACTCTTTCAGTAACATCTAAAGAAGTTAAATTAAAAGATGTAAAACCTGAAGGTAAATTCCCAGTTGTATCACAAAGCAAACAGTTAATTGATGGTTATTCAGATAATCAAAATAATGTAATAAGTGATATACCAATTATTATTTTTGGAGATCACACACGTGTTGTCAAATATATCAACTTTCACTTTATTCCTGGAGCAGATGGTACAAAAATATTAAAAACCATAAATTTAGAAAGCAAATATTTTTATTATGGTGTTTTATATGCTAGTGGTATAATAGATAACAAAGGATATGCTAGACATTTTTCTAAATTAAAAAATGTGTTGCTTCCAATTCCTAATAAACAAAATCAAAACAAAATAGTAAAATATCTAGATAATGCTTTCAAATTACTTGATTCTATAGTATAGAATCTAATATATCATAGAACTCATTTATATTTTTAACAATTTTTAATTGCTCTTCAAAGGTATGAACTTTTACCTTTTTTGTCGCAAATTCAGAAATCCAATATCGTTTATGAGTATCATTATTTACATACAATGATTGTAATAAGAAAAATAAATAATCAATGTTAAATTTTGTTTCATCAGAACTTTTTAAAATTTTCATAGCCGATGATTTAACCTTAAAATCAAAATCTATAATCCTTGAAGCTGTAGTAAAGTCATCAAAAATGATAACTTTGCTATTGTTTACATGATATACGCCTTCTTTTTCATTTGTATAACCCAATATAAAGCTTTTACCAGGTGTTAATACTGGGGTGTCATATTTATCATCATAATTTGTTGATTTTACTATATATAGTGCAGGTTGTTCATATGGCAATAAATCTCCCAAAAAATATTCGTTCTCATAATAAGACTTATAAGAAGAATTTTCACCAAATATTTCTTCAAGTACTTTTCTTTTAGTAGCAGAAATTAAATTGATTATAGAATTATATTCATTATCAATTGTTTCTATTTTTTTAAATAATTCCTTAATTTTATTTACTATTAAAATTTGTTCATCAATTTTAGGAAAGTTTATAAAACAATTTGTTATTTTTTCTTTTGATATATTAGGTTGAGCTCCACCATATGATTTTGAAATTAATAATGGTTTTATTGCCATTAAATAATAAAATAAATATTCATTGTTAATAAAGCTAAATGGTGTACAAGCACAACATGCTTGGTTTGTTGTTAATGGAACTGCTGCTATTCCCAATTTGCCAATTGTAGCTCCATACATTGCTATAAGTACATCACCAATATTATTATTTCTTAACGAGCATTCATTTAAAGCTTTAGTGGTAATTTTTTCGATTGAATCAAATATATATCCATCATTTAGTTCACCAGTTTTCACCCATAAAACATCACCATTTTCGTAATAAGATTTATTACTTCTATTAGGTGTTGCTCCAGCTCCCCAATCGCCAATATTTCCTAATTTCATTGAAATCCAGGATTTCGGAAATTCAAAATTTTCATCAACTTTTATTATTCTTTTAGTTGTTTTCTCATAATAACAATTATCAGAACCTTTGAAAATAATTGATTCTTCTTTAGATGCTTTAATCTTTCCCTCTTTGACTAATTTGGCTTTCTCTTCTTGAATTTTTTTAATTAATTCTTCTGCAGATTCATTGTTTGAATCTTGTGGCACTAATTTTCCTCTTATAGCAAGATCTAAAATCTTCTGTTTTAGTTTTTCAGTATCCATATTAATCCACCTTGCCAATCAAATTTTCAAGTTCTTCAACAGCATTTGCAATATTAGTAGATTTATCTTTAATCATTTGCAATAATTCTGATAATGAATATGCATCTAAATCATCATCAAATTGAATCCATTTAAGGTCTAGTTTATAATCATTAGATTTAACTTGCTCAATAGTGAATTTTCTCCATCTACCATTTGGATTTTCTTCTGAATATGTTTCAACTCTATCATTTTGATGGTTTACACAATAACAATCTACAAAGTCATTTAAATCACAACGTTTTAAAGGATTTTGAACTAATGTGTGATGAATACCACTTCTATAATCATATACCCATATATCCTTTGTTGGTTTACCTTTTTCAAAGAATAAAACATTTGTTTTTACTCCTTGTGCATAAAATATACCTGTAGGTAATCTTAAAATAGTATGTAAATTGAAATCTTTCAATAATTTTTTTCTAACCTTTGCAGTAGCACCAGAGTCAGCTAATACACTATCTGGTAAAACAACACCTACTCTACCACCAGTTTTTACAATAGACATAATATGTTGCAGGAAATTTACTTGATTATCTGATGTTTTTTCAAATTCAGGTCTATTTGCCGATACATCTGCACTTCCTTGTGGCCTTGTTCCAAATGGAGGATTAGCTAAAATAACATTAAACATCTTATCAGATTTATCAATCAGTGAATCTTGACAAACAATTGGACTTTCATTCACGCCAATATCATGTAAATATAGGTTCATTGACGCCATAGTAACAACTAGTGATGTATTATCTGCTCCAAAAAACGCATAATTTTTTAAGAAATCTTGTTTTGATATTTCATAACTTTGATTTTTCATATGCTCATAAGCACTTAAAAGAAATCCTGCGGTTCCACAAGCAGGGTCTGCGACTGTTTCTGTAATTTTAGGATCCACACAATCCACAATTGCTTTTATAAGTGGTCTAGGAGTAAAATATTGGCCTGCTCCACTTTTTTTATCTAATCCATTTTTTTCAAGAATAGATTCATATAGAGCACCTTTAAAATCCCCTTCCATTAAATACCATTCATTCTCTCCTACCATATCAATAACTTTTTTTAGGTAGGAAGGTCTATCTATTTTATTAGATGCTTTTGTAAAAATAGTTCCTATAATTCCATCTTGTTTAGAAAGTTCTTTTAAAATTTCTTCATACTTTTCTGTTAAATCTTCACCACTTAAGTTACAAAGATCTTTCCATTTATATCCACTAGGAATTCTACTTCCTAATCCTAATTCTTCTTTTTCAGAATCCATTTTCAAAAATAATAAATATGTTAATTGAGTTAGATAATCTGTATATCCAACACCAGCTGATGCTAAAACGTTTGCTATTCCATCAACTTTTTTTAATAATGTTCCCTCATTTTTTGCCATATTATGCAGCTACTCCTATTATATATTTAGAAAGCATTTGTATTTCTGAGGCAAATATCGGTGCTCCAAAGACCATTATACCTTGTCTCCATAAATCTGTGTCAAAACTATTAAGTTCTTTTGAATCTATAGCACCTTCATCAACTATATACTCAGCAATCTTTTTCATTATTTCTATTTGTTTTTCATTTAATGTATGGTTATTACTACCTACATATAAATTAAATCTTTGGTTAAATAAACCATATAAACTAGTTAATTTATTATCTTTTTCAAAAGCATATCTAACAATTTGTATTAAATTCGTTAACGCATTAACATTTCGCTTTTGGTCTAATTCACTAACATTACCATTATTATCAATCCTAGCATAATTTTTCCAAATATTATATGGAAGATATGTTCTATCATATGATAATAATTTGTCTTGTAAATCTCTTAGCATTGTATAAGTAATTAATTTTTTTTCAGAGTTATGTATAATTCTTAATGCTTCAATAGTGTCCTTATGTTCATATAAACATTTCTCAAAGTTATCTATAAATTTAATAGCAGTTTCTATTGAAAAACCTTTATTAATTAACTCGTCTGGAGTGTCAGGTGCGAACACATAATATCCTTTTTTTAATTCAATTAATTTGTCCTTTGCAGCTTTATTAGAAATCAACTCTGATATTAATTCAATTCTTATTGTATTGTCTCCTGAAATTCCATTATATTCTGGTAACAAATTTAAGTCTAAAGCATTTTTAATTTTTTCAGATATAAAGATTGGAGAAAAATTAAATGATGTTATAAACTCATCTAAATGTCTTCTAAATAAAGGATGCTCCTTGTATTTATTTGTGATTAATGAGCAATAATCTTTTAATAAAGTGAGATTTTCATCAGTTACTTCTCCATGAGATAATCTTTCAAGTAACTCTTCAAGACTTATTTTTTTTTGTCCTCTTGATTTTCTAGGGATCTTTTTTTCTCCTTTAGTGACACCAACTGCATCAACTATGTAGAAACAATCTTTAGTTTGTGCATTTGGTGTAACTTCTCTTAATTTATCATCAGAAATAGAACGACATCCTCGACCCTTCATTTGAGTATATAAGACATCAGATTTAATATCAGTCATAAATAAAACTACTTCAAGCGGCTTAACATCTGTTCCAGTAGCAACTAATGTAACTGTTACCGCGATTCTAAAATCTTTTTCATTTCTAAAATCTTTAATTAGTATAGTTGATTCACCGGCTGAATATGTAATCTTTTTGACAAAATTTTCAGGAAGTTCATTATTTGGGAATTTTTCTTTAAACACTTCTTTAACTGCATCAACAATCTCATCTGCGTGCTTATCGTTTTTAGCAAAAATTAAAGTTTTAGGAATGTACTCCCATTTTTCTTCTCTGTCAGGATATAAATCTGTATAAATAGAATCTCGATATTCGGAAAGAACTTTTTTAATTTGAGTTCTATCTATAACAGTTCTATCTAATGCTCCCTTATCGTAAATTACTGTTTGACTAACAATATTTTCACCTTTTTTACCAGTTTTTCTAGTTACTTCAACTATAGTTTCTCCTGCTTCAATTTCTCCACCATGACTCTTCTTTGTTTCAATATCAAAAATTCTAGAAGGAACATTCACTCCATCTAAAACAGAATCATCATAAGTATAGTTTTCAATAATATTTTTGTTAAAGAAAGCATATGCTTCTTCTGTCGGTGTCGCAGTTAAACCTAAAACTATAGCAGAACTAAAATAATTTAAAACTGATCTCCATTTGCCATAAATCGATCTATGACACTCATCAACCACAATAAATTTAAAATAATCTGGTGGTAATTGTAAATTATCTCCTAGATCAATTTCAGGTTCGCTGTCATTAATATCTATTTTAATATAATCATCATCTTCATCTTCGTCGTTATCATCAATGATGTTATTACCAGTTAATACTGCAAAAAGTTTTTGAATAGTAGAAATAACAACATCGCCTTTAATATCATCATTCTTTCTTAGTCTTTTTATATTATATAGAGAGCTTAAAGTCATTCCTTTTTCAGTTCTGTCAAAAGTACTAAATTCACTCTCTGTTTGTTTAGCTAAATTATTTCTATCAACTAAAAATAAAACTCTATCAACATGCGTATAATTAAGTAATCTATAAGAAGCTAAACATGCTAAATACGTTTTACCAGATCCTGTAGCTAATATAGCCAAAGATTTATTTTTATTATTTCTTAAAGATAATTCAAAATTACATTCAGCATCATATTGACAATCTCTCAAACCTTTTTTATCAATTTTAGGAAGTGCGCCATAGGCTGATGATTTTCCTATTATTTTTAACATTTGCTTAGGAGTATGCATTTTTTGAATTTCTATATATTCACTAGTTGGATCTAGCATGTTTTTAAAAAATATCTTTTTTCCATTTGCTAAATAAACTAAAGGTATAACATCTTCGCACCATAATCCATACCAGCTTTTTGGTGTACAAGCATAATTTTCTGCTTGAGTAGCAACTTCATCTCCTAGATTATTTTCTTCTCTTTTGGCTTCAACTACAGCAATCGCTTTATTATCAGTAAATAATAAATAATCACTTTCATTATTACCTACCATTAAAGCTTCTTTAACTGCTTGAGCATTATAAGGAACTAAATCCTGTCTAGTAACTACATCCCATCCGGCATCTTCTAATTGTTTATCAATTAATATTCTTGCTTTTTCTTCTGGTTTCATGCTATTTCACCTCAATGCTAATATTATTCTTAATCAATAAATCCTTTATTTTTCTTTTTACCTTCATAGTTGGTTCATGAACTCCATTTTCCCATCTATAACTGAAACATATGATACTCCTAGTAGGTCAGCTAATTCTTGTTGAGTTAATAATAATTTTTCTCTTAAAACCTTAATTACTACAGAATAATTCATATCTATGCTCCTTTCGTTTATTTAACAAAATTATATCACATTTTTATCAATTTATAAAGATAATAGTAAAATATTGTAAAATAATGTTATGTTTTTATAAAAAAAAGGAAATGATATCAATCTATACCATCTCCATTTGCTTAAATCTTATCTATTCTATCCCATATAATCTTTTCCATATCTTGTATCAATTCCATTGTTGAAATATAATTATCTGAATCATTAGGATTAGTATAAATAACTATTAAATTATTTCTTAATTCAAATTGTAATATTAAGTCTAGTATTTTATCAATAATATTCAATAGTTGTTTTCTTGTTTGTTCTCTATTCATAGAACTCTCTATTTCTCTACAACAAAGAATATACTAGATAATACTTTAAAATAATCATTAATTTTTTATATCTTTCATCTTTTGTCTAAAAATAGCTATATCTCTATTACTAGTTTTTTTTACGAAACTATCAAATATTCTTATTTGGCTATCAGAATTCCAATAAACTTTTAAATTATTTTTAGCTCTTGTTATTGCTGTATAAAATATATTTTTAGTGATTCTATCTTCGACATTTGGGGTAATAACTACTTTGACTGAATTGTATTCTAGCCCTTGGGCTTTATGAATAGATGTTGCATAAGCTAAATTAAAAGGAATAATATGATTATACTCATTTTCATCATTATCTTTGTCTTTATATTCATTAACGAAAAATCTAACAATAATTTTTTCAGGGTTATTAGACTCAATTAACTCCAAGTCTTTTAAAAATAACATTGTATTAATAGAATCCCTATCAACCTCAATTTCAAACCATGTGCAGTTTTTTTCATCATCTATTTCTATATTTCTAATAAATCCTTTAAGATTATTATAAAAAATATCTTTAAACCTTGGACAATCATTAAATAATACAGGATCATTAACCTTAAAAGTGTCAACGCCAATATTAACTTCAGGATTAGGATTATTATTTTGTATAATTTTATTAATATTATTTATTCCGTACAATCCATCATAATTTAAACACAATACTATTTCACTTTCCTCATTTTGTTTATATACTTGATCAGATAGTTCTTCCGAATATTCTTGATTACTCATTATAGTTATTGCTTTTTTATCATTATTTCTGACCGCAGACCATAAGCTTAGCAACTCCTCTTTATCTGTTCTGTGAGTTTCCGATAATTCAAAAACAATATCCTTATTATAATACCTTTTACACAAATCAAACCAATTACCATATTTAATTGATTCAATTTGACTAATATCACCAACAATCACGATAGCTTTATATTCACATTTATTTAAAATTGCAAGCATATCATCATTATTTACCATACTACTCTCATCAATAAACAAAATATCACATTCTATCGAAGGCATTTTTTTGAATTTTTCTATTGTTTTAAATGTACAATTATTAATTCCAATTATCCTATTTTTCAGATTACTAAGGGCTGTATTAGTTGTTGTAACAAAATATTTATTATATAATGAAAATATTTTTGATAAAACTTCTATCATTTTTGTTTTTCCAGTTCCAGCTGAACCATATAAAAATGCCAATGAACTATTTTTAAAAATTTTATTTAATATATCTTTTTTATCATCTGAGATATCATTATGTTGTTCAAACAATAAGTCTATTTCAATTAGATTTTTTAAATCATCACATGCTGCAGTAGAATATAAATCTAACTTTTTCACTATTTGTAATGCTACTTCCTCATAATATTTTATGTATATAAAACCATTTTCATTAACTAAGTATCCTGTACTGCTCTTTTTTGTCAATAACAATTTTTTATTAAATTTCTCAATTAATTTATCAATATTACTAAAACAATTTAATTCTTTGATAGATGTATATAATATATTTTCATTTTCAATATTATTTTTTATTGTCTTATATAATAATTCATCTTCCCTATCATATAAATCAATGGATTTAAATAAATGTATCCATGAAACATTATGTTTATAAAGGCTCATTGCAAATGGCATTTGTTCAAACATTCCACTATGGTAATCAATATAAAGTTCACTAAAAACAAAATTATAGTCATCCGATATTTGATCTCTTATGACAACATTTTCCAATTTTGTGGTAAGGTATCTTAATAAATTAGCTCCTTTACAATTTGAAATTATTTTTTCACGTAATATATTAAAGCAATCTGTAATAATATGATTATCCGCCCTGTCTTTAAGCATAGTAATAGTTTTTTCATAATCTGATTGGTTTAATGTTAAAATATCATTTATCGTTTCTTGAGTTTGAGTTAAATATTGCATTAAATTATTATATTCTTTATATCTATCATCGAAAGATTTATGTTGGCCTATTATTTTAAATAAATTTTTCAGTTCACATATTCTAATAGCAACTTTATATTTATTTATTATTTTAATCTTTACCTTCCCTATATTTAATTCAACTACTTCATCTACACATGAAATATTAACAGAATAATAATCAGGAATAAAATCCTTAGAGTACATAATTATTCTTTCAAATTTATTTGTATAATCGGTTGCTTTAGTTAATGTAAGTTCGTAAAATATTCTTCCATTAGAAAATATTGGAGTACATTTTTGTATATAAAATTTACCTTTAATATACTTAATCTTAGATGAATTAATTTGCTCTAGTTTTTGAGCAATTATATCATAATTTTCTTTCATTGAAATATCATCATAAATGGGGAATTCATCTAAATTTTTTATTATTTCTATATGATAATCATTTAATAACAGATCTTTTATTAAACAAATATATCTAAAATAAAAACTCACAAGTCTTTCTGCTCCATCTTCATTAGGTGTATAGTGAGAAGCAGTACCTCTTAAAAACTCATAAAATTCTATAATGAATTTATATTTAGGGTTTCCTTTTATATAATTTATAGAAGGAGAAATGTTATCATAATTAGTATCTAAATCTTTATTATTACTTTTATTATATATCAATATAGCTACATCTTCAACTAAATTTCTTAATTGAGATAGTATATTTTCAGATAAAAATCCTTTATCTAATATCTGTTTGTAATATGCTATATTTTTTTCTATTACATTTGATATATATTTTATTTCATTTTCTACGCTAATTCTTTTCATGTTTAATCCATCGCACTTTTAATTTTTTTCTATAAAAACTTCATCATATTGAAATATTATTTATATAATCTAAATAATATACACTATTATAATTTATAGTACTATTTATTTATATTAAAGTTTAAATTGTGTTTCTATCATAAATAGCATTGTTTTTTTTGTTTTTTCTATCCTTTTAACATCTAAATAAATATTATCTAGTGATTTTTGATATTCACTAGTCATTTCATCTTTTGTCAAGATTTCTTTATTTACTCTAAAAATAGTAATTTCTTGCATTAACGCATCAAATGCGTCTCTAACCTCTCTAACAGTTGAATCAAGACTATTAGTTAAATAATGCTGACCAATAATTAAGTACCTTGAATCTTTCTCAATATTTGGATATAATTTAAAAACTTCATCAAATATACCACGACATTGATCGTATGTTTTTGTTTTAATAAAAGAACTAAACTTGCTTAATAATTCTGAAAAAGCGAATATTTCAAAACAAATTTCATATACTTTTTCAGCATATTGTCTGTTTGACAATTTCAAAGCTGTTGCGTTATCAATTTCTTGACGTTTTTGAATATGAAGTTGCAAATCATGTTGTTTTTTATTAAGAATTGTATTTTGACAAATAGTATAAACTGTTAAAACAATTGTTGCTATAACACTAATTATACTGACAATTACTGCTATTATATCCAATGTTGAGCTTTCTAAAATTATATATTGAATTTCTTCCATGCTAAACTCCTCATTCCTTTATTAAAATTATATATCAATTATAACATCATAATTATTTTTTTCAAATAAAAGATAGTAAATATATTGATATTTAACAAATGTAATATTTCTAGTGTAATATTCTTGTTAAATGTCAATATTAATTCATTTATACTTCCAAAACATTTGTGACGCACACATACTTTTCATTCGTTCAACCATATAGTTGTACGTATAAAAAGTCTCGTTTACAATTTACTTTTTTTTACCATATTTTCAATGTTTTTTAAAGGAATGTACTTAAATTAACAAAATATTGATATATATTTTCGTAAAAACGCCTAAAATTAGTCAAATAATGCCGAGACAAATTCAACATACAACGTTACATAAATAACACAAAAATGATGCATTTACTTCTTTTTTACTACTCTACTATTTTTATCATTTATTAGAATTTTTGTGATAATACCTATTATTTATAATAGATATGATTGTGGATATAATCGGAAAAATGGTACATATCAATATAGCCAATTTCATTCCTACTTGTTCAGCATTTAAACCATATTGTGAAGCAGTATGAATTATATTAGAATGCTTTGCAATAGCATCCGTAATAATACCAATTAACTGTGGACCTACAGAAGCCCCTAAGTCACCCCCAGCAGCCATGAATGCAAATAAGACAACACCACCATTTTTCACTTTGTGATTACACTCTATTAAATTACCAGGCCAAAGCATGGAGACACAAAAACCTGTCAATCCACAACAAATTAATCCCAAAAAAGGAATCATACTAATACCAGCAATGATATAGCAAATCGTTGCGCCAAATGAACCTATTATCATAATCTTAGACAAGTGTTTTCCATATTTAGAATATAACGTTCTTCCAAGCCCTAACATCAGTGAAAACATTGCAACACCAAATATATCCCCATAAACTTTAGGAATCCCAACTGATAATTCCAAAAAGGTAGATGCCCATTGAGACATAATATTTTCAGTAGCTCCACCTACAAAGATTGCTATACATCCTAGCCATACCCATTTATTTTTCAATAAGGTCTTTATTTTAGACTGCTTTTCATCAAAATAAATATTTGGTAATTTACTGATACTAAACAGTATGATGGAAAGAATAGGAAAGATAGTAATGATGAATATAAAATATTGCCAATGATCATACCCAAAAATTCTCATAAATAAAGAAAAAACAATTACAATTCCCACAACACCCCAAGCAAAAACAGAGTGTAATTTGCTAACTTCTTTATCTGGATTGCTAGATGGTAAGGCAGCAACCAAAGGACTTAACAAAACTTCAACTAACCCACTCGAAATAGAAATAAAAAAAGTACTAATAACTAAACCAATATATTCATGATGCGGTAAAATCCATGGTGTTAATCCATACATAATCAATCCAACTACTGATAGAATTGGCATTAAAATAACGCATAGATTTATATTAAATTTCTTACTAAAAAAAGTAAATATCAAATCTATAAATAATTGTGTTAAAAACCCAATTACAATAAGTAACCCTAGTAATGAATATGAAATATTATACATTGTTTTTAGCGTTAAAAATAATAGCGGAGAAACACATGAAGTTGCTGAACAAATTATATTGGTTATATAACAAGCACTTATAATTGTCTTAGAATTTTTATCCATAAATTATGAATATCCCTTTCAATTTACAAATATCAAACGATTCAATTTTTTACTTATACTATTTAACTGGTATTATCACTTTATTACGATGAATAGAATCGTATTCATTATATAGTATATTATACTACATTATTGTAAAAAGACATATTTTTACACTAAATAATATCATTCATTTATATCATTTCTTTATAAAAAATAAGCGGAAAAACCATTTATCTTCCACTTATTTTTTTATGTTAATATTTTTTTCTCATCAACAATGATATTGATACAATTTTAATATTGACCCTATACCAGTTTAACTTCAAATTTGATTTTGTTTTTGAACTTTATCAATAATCAATTGAGCAATTTTCTCAGTAGCATCAAGACTAACATTTTTTTCTTGAGCTTTTTTCATCTTTTCCATGTCATTTTCACTATTTAGTAACTTTAACCCTATTTCAGTGAGTTCTTTGGTATTTGGTGCTGAAATTGACATACCAAGATGATGAAAGAAATTTTTATTAGCAGTTTCGCACCCTGGAATAGGAAAAGTATGAACAAGGGGTAATCTTGATGCGGCAGCCTCAGTTGATGTAAGTCCTCCTGGTTTTGTATAAACAATATCACAAGCCTTCAAATATAAATCCATTTGATTGGTATGACCTAAAATAACAAACATTTCATTTTTGCCATACAATTTAAGCAATTTATGATATATTCTTTTGTTATTTCCACATATAACAACAACTTGAAGATAATTTTTATCTTTAATTTTATTAAAGTTTTTAACAAGTTGAATCAATTTACCAGCACCCATACTACCACCAAGTAGTAAAGCAATTTTTTTATTTAATTTCAATTGTAGTTTTTCTCTTGCTTCCTCTTTGCTAATAGGATTTAAAATTTTAGGAGTAAAAGGAATTCCTAAAGGATATAATTTATCAATCGGTATTCCTCGTTTAGTAAAATCGCTCATCAATAATTCATGAGGAATGATATAAAAATCACAATCTGTTTCCTCCCAAAATGGTGTACAAGTATAATCGGTAGCAACCCCTACAAAAAGTGGCAATTTGACATTTTCTTTTTTCATATAAGTTAAAGTTTCAGCAGGAAAAAGATGAGTCATAATAATTGCATCATAGTGGTGTTCTTCTAAATAAGGAATTAAATATTTTGCCATCTTTTTATTTATTTTATACACAGGGGATTCTTTTGAATGTTTACTAACATACATTCCCAATTTATACACTTCTCCAAAAACATAAGGAACCGTTTTGACTGTATTGACATAAGCATTCGCAACTCTTTTTGCTACTTTTTCTCCTGCAAGCGTTAAATAGTCAAAAACAAAGGCTTCATGTCCCATTTTTTCAAATTGAAGTTTTAAAGCATTTGCAGCCGCATCATGACCTCCACCAGTTTTACATGATAAGATTAAAAATTTCATATTAACGTTTTCTAAAGGCAAAGCGCACTTCAGTTTCCTCCATTTTTCTAAATGATGCAAGATGTTTAATGCCAACAATCATTGAAATACTAAAACATCCGATAAAAATGATGAATGATTTAACAATAAAAATACTTGTTAAAATAAAAGCAAAATAAGCAAAAAAGATTCTTAAAGTATGTGGTTTAACAATAATGATTAATGAAAAGAAAAGAAGCCAAAAAGCAAGTAAAAGTCCCATTTGCAAATAAGGAAATAGGCCTAATAAACTACCAAAACTAACCGCAATACATTTTCCACCACCTTTAAACCCACTATAAAGAGGATAAGCATGGCCTACAACAGGTGCAAGCATAATAAATGAAAACAAAATATGATTAGGTGAAATCGTATTTTTAGCTAAATAAACGGGAACAAACCCTTTGCCTAATTCTAATAAAAGTGTACAAATTCCGCATAGCATGCCACCTTGAATAAAAGCATTCGCAGTTCCAGGATTCCCATCCTCACTATCTTTTTTCGTATCCACTTGTTTAAAAATTTTAGGGATTAGATACCCAAACATAATACTACCTAATACATATCCTAGTATAATAAAGAAAATATAATGGATGGTAATTAACGTTTCTTTATTCAATATTAGTAAGTAAGTATTCATAAATTACACCACCTTTTTATTCGTATAATCGGTTAAGAATGCGAAGAAATTCTTGTGAATCGTGTTCTCCTAATTTATGAATCATCTTATTGATACTCATTGCAATATCATCAATAATTCTTTTTGCCACAATCTTACCTTTTTCTGTTAATTTAATAATCGTTTTTCTTCGATCATCTTCAGCCATCATTCTTTTAATAAAAGCCTTTTTTTCTAAATTTTTAAGCGTAGATGCAATTCGACCACTTGTTAATTGTTGAATTGCACATAGTTCACCTGGTGTTAAATTTTTTTGATGAATTTCTTCATAGATAAACAGGGTTTGTAAAATACCATTTTCTCCTTTATCTAATTCTTTCACTCGATGAATAAGGTGATTTCTCTTTCGAAAAATACGCATAAATTTATATGATAATTCTTTATAATTCATTTCATTTCTCCTAATTATCTTCTACTAGAAGATAATTATATCATCTTTGTCAAATCTTGTCAATAGTATATCGTATTTATATATTCAATAATAAAACACTCTATTCTAATGTTTTAACATTTCATAGAGTGTTTATTTTATAATTTATAAAGTGATTTTTATTTTATCTTGCGAAAACACCATTATTCCAAATTCTACTTGCAGGATAAGTTCCATCCCATTGTTCCCAAGTTGTTGTACCAGGAACAATACTATGTAAAGTAATCGTTTTAGTCTGACCATTTAATTCAACAGTTAAATCATAAGATACTGTTGTAGTAATAGCTGGTGCTTTGATTACTCGACCAGTATTATCAATAATATCAGGATTATTAGATTGAATAGAAATTTTTGCATTACTATAATTCTTTTGAATTTCATATTGTAATTCAACCATTTCCATAAAACTATCCCAATAAGAACCAGAAATCATTGTTTGAGGACAATTTTTACCACTCCAAGTATTATGCATTTTCACTCTTGTTGTATCTAAATCATTTCTTAATAAGATATCGGCAACAAGTTGTGCAGTTCTTTGGAATGTATCATAGATATCACCAGATAAATTAGAACACATTTCAATACCAATTGAATTATTATTTCCACCACGGGAACCAATTGTATTATAACTAGATGAATACCATAATGGTTCACCAATATAGTAATACCCATTCTCTACTTTCCAAGTTGGGCCAAGAATTGATAAATAACTAGCAGAAGGTGCCGCACCATTAATTGTTGGCACTTCAATTTGTGTAACGGTTCCATTTAGTGATAGATAATAAGCAGAACCACTTTGTACAACATCAAATTGAGGTGCTATATTGCTAGTGGCAACCGCATTGGTTTTCGTCCAAGTAAAGCTTGCAGATGTTCCATCACCGGCATGATATGCAATATATTTTTCAGGAACGACACCATAGATGGCATCATTACCTACTGTATAGTGAATGGAGGTTTCACCGCTTGACATACCTTGAGCAATTGATACAACTGTACCTGTAAGTGTTGCGGTGTCATGAACAGTAACAAATTCAATTGTATCTACACTTCTACGTTCTTTATGGTTATTTGGATTAGCCTCACTTGTTGCATAATATGTTTCATCCACTTTAAATTCATCAAATAAGTATCTATTGACACTTCCATAAGTAGAAACATATACTCTTTCAACACCATCATTATATAAAGATATGTTACCCGTTTCTACTACAGCAAAATTGTTTCTAGCAAGCAGTGCAATTAATCTATCGATATCTGTATCTTCTGAATATACTCCTACAGTGATACAAACTGATAAATTAATTTGAGTTCCTTCAATTGTAACTAAAACATTTGCTTTACCATTAGCAAGAGCAGTTACGAGTCCTGTTTCCGACACTGTTAAGATGTTCTCATCACTTGATTCATAAATAAATTTAGCGTTTTCTGTACCTTTTCCGTAAGCTGTAGCAATGATTTGCAATGTATCATCAATATGAATTGATCCATCATAGTGTTCTTCAAATGTAATATCAACCGATTGAATCGAATTTACAGTAATTTCACGTTCATAAGCAACTTTTCTTAGATAATCGTAAATTGTGATTGTTGCTTTTCCGGCATTAATAGCAGTAATTAAACCAGTACTTGATACAGTAATAATATCTGTGTTACTTGATTCATAGAATAAATCTTTAAAATATGCATCACTTGGTTCTACACTTGCCACAATTTGGAAAGTATCACCGGTTTCTAGTTCATCACAAATTTCATCAACTCGAATATTAGTTACAGGATTTAGTTGTTCCCATTTTGCATATAAAGTAAGATCACCATTCAAAGTTTCTAAACTAGTATATAGATTATCCTCGCTATCATACCATCCTAAGAATTTATATCCTAAATAACCAGGAACAATCAATTTATCACTATATCTTGAAGGTACAACTAAAGTATCATCTTCAGGTACTTCACTAAAGAAATATACTGTAGCTGGTTCATCTGCGGTAATATCCTCAATCGCTTGATCAAAAGCAACCATTTGACCAACTGTCAATTTAGTTGTAATTGGGTTAATACTTGCCCAATAATTGTTGTAAGAGTTAGAAATAGTAATAACATATTCAGCACCTTCTGGCCAACTAGATGCACCAGAAGAAATAATTTGAACAATTTCATATAAACCAGTTTCTAAATTTTTAGCTATATAAATACGATCAGAAAAAGTTGCTGCAGGATCATAACTACTTGTTCCAATAAAGATATCATTCGTATATCTTCC
>OLIT01001570.1_pt1 | contig 19314 bp, 18 predicted proteins | sample 1601341 | NCBI WGS metagenome assembly OLIT01 (sample SAMEA2452121, study PRJEB22498) | human gut metagenome | biome: human feces; feature: human gut; material: feces | place: Australia | collected 2012
CGGCAATCCTCTGTGCAATGCCGCGCGAGGCGAGATAACCGATCAGTACCGGATGACGAAGCGGGGCATCAGAGAGGATGCGGAGCGCGGGGACGGTGGCCGGACGCATGACCGGCGAGTGTTCTCCGACGGCTGGACGCTTGTAAATACCCGATGAAAGAGAAGCGGAACCGGCGTCCCTTTTTTCACCGTTTTGCAGCCGTCGGACGGCTTCACGGCTGTCGCACCGCTCCATCCGCATCATGAGGGTGAGCAATGTACCGCCTTCGCCCAGTCCGAAGTCGTACCAGAGATTCTGCACATAGTCCACTTTGAAACTCGGCGTGCGCTCTTCCCGCAAAGGGGAAAGATACATGCCGTAGCCGTTGCGTTCGTATTTGGGCTGAATCCCTCGTCGGGCGAGGAACAGCCGGATGCTAATATTTTTCAAATCGTTCATAATTTTTGTTTTTTCGGAGTTTGCCGATTTTACCTTACTACTTACTACATATTTGCAATAACATGATATATAATATGTTATGCGTAGTAGCTAAGTCCATACGATCTTACTACCGTAGTAGGTTCATGTAGTAGCGTAGTAACTACAATCCGTAAGAGACGAAAGGATTGGGGGTAATCTTCTCGGTGACAACTGCTTGCCGGGGACTGCAACGCTGTCTGACGACTTATTTGCCATCGCGGAAACCGACTTTTCGGCCACCGGTTTTGCGTCCGGCAAGTTCGAGCGCCAGTTCCGCGTCCACGATGATCTTACGACCGATCTGCGTGATGGCACGGTCGATTTTTCCGCTTTGTTTAATACGGTTGGCTGTCGGAATACTGCACCCGAACAATTCAGCGATCCCTCGGATGCCGTAGACGTGCTTTTTCGACGGAGCAACGACATAGGGTTGCCGCTCCGGTTGCTCTCCGCCGTTCTGCTGGAGAAAGAGAAATTCTTCGCCCGTCATCTGCCAGAGCAGTTTCGATTTCAATGCTTTTATATCCATACGCGAATTACATTTGGTTAGACATACGATCGCCGGCCGGTAGATCGTGCTGCAAATGTAATTCGCCGAAAAGCGGAGGACGAGCAATCGTAGTCAGCGCAGGATAACTGTACTGACTACGAATGATATGCAAAAATTATGTTTAAGACGGAATCGTACTACGATCGTAGCGGAACCGTTAAAAGGGAAGGTCGTAAAAAATCGTACGGTAAATTTTCATCAGCGGTTCGCGGCGGCGCCGTTCGAAATTCTGACCGATCGGAATTCGGTAACGCTCCTCGAAAAAACGCTTGATCGACGTATCGCGGTTCGGAAGGAAATAATCGTGATCGATAAGTCCGGCCAAAAACGCAACCAGCCGTTTAATGTCCGGTTTGTTGTTCTTATGTTTCGCCTGCCAGTGCAGCTCTTCGCCCAGATCGCCCGATTTGATCAGTCGCTTCTCCAGTTCGCGGAACTTGTCGAACATCCGCGACCGGAAGATTTCGTCTGGCGAAATACTTTTGAACTCGGTCGGTTGATCGGCAGATTCCATCGTTGTCGGTACAACTGTTATCGTTTTCTTTTCAACGGGAAAATAGCTGTCGAGAACCGAGGCTGAAAAGCGACTCATTTCATTGATAGCGGTATAATAGTCCCTGCCGATCCAACCGGCATTTCCCCGGCGATATGCGGCGCGCTCGTTATCGAGTTCATTCAACGCCGCACGGTTTTCCCGCAACAATTCTTCGCGCTCCCGCTCCGTCGGATAAGGATATTCTCCGATCTCTTTTCTATCGTTCAACAGCGATGTACGTTTTCCGGCAAACAAGTAGTCTTCCTGAAGCCGGCACAAATCGCAGAAATCGACTTGACGGAAAAACTCTTTACGGGTTTCGCAGATATGGATATTTTTCCGGATCAAATCCCGCAGACGGGTAAGTACCCGGTCGCTGATACCTTCGGCGATAAGGCGCAGGGCGATCGGCTCCACGGGCATGGCCTGCAATGCGGCGTACGCATCCCGATAGGTCTGCTGGCAACAAACCTGATAGGCATCCGTCGTACAGGGGTCGGACTCAAGGCGCTCATTGAGTGTTTCGTAAACAGCGGCCAATTCCGTTATTGAAGTATAAATGTCCGGTTCCATAATCACAACGTATTGAATTTATCCATTGCGTTCGCTTTGATATCGTCAGCAATGTCGATATAGGGTTTCATCGCCTTATAGTCGCTATGCCCCGTCCATTTCATCACCACCTGCGCCGGAATACCCAAAGAGAGTGCATTGCAGATGAAGGTGCGACGACCGGCGTGCGTACTCATCAATTCGCACTTCGGCGTTACGAGGTCGATGCGTTCATTGCCCTTGTAGTAGGTTTCCCGCACCGGCTCGTCGATACCGGCCAGCTTCGACAGCTCCTTCAGATAGTCGTTCATCTTCTGGTTGCTGACGACAGGCAATACCTTGTCCCCCTCGAATGCCACATGCTTGTATTTATCGAGGATCGCCCGGCTGTAATTATTCAACTCGATTACGAGGCTGTCGGCCGTCTTGACGGTCGTAACTTCGATATGAGTATCTTTGACATCGCTGCGGCGCAGGTTGAAGACATCCGAATAGCGCAGGCCCGTGAAACACTGAAACAAGAATACATCCCGTACCCGTTCGAGGTATTGTTTCGTAGCGGGAATCGAATATTCGCGCAATTTCGACAGTTCCTCCCATGTCAGAAAGATCACCTTTTTCGGTGTGCTTTTCAATTTCGGGTTAAAATCCTCATAGGCATTATTCATGCAGTAGCCCTTTTTACCGCACCAACGTAAAAACCATTTCAGGTAAGCGATCTGTTTTAAGATCGACGTATTGCGCAATCCTTCCCGCTCTTCGAGGAATTGGACATATTGCGTCAAACGCGATTCATCCAAAGACTCGAAACTCAGATCCGGATCGAACTTGGTCAGATGGGACTTGACTGCGGCAAATTTCTCGTATGTAGCATCCGACCAGCCGTTCTGCATTCCGCACTCTTTAATAAATTCGGGAAAGACATCCAGCGGCTTGAACGAAACCGATTCGGGAACTTCAACTGCTACTTCCGGGTCTTCATGCTGCCGATTGAACGACTCTTTCAACTGTTCCGGAGTAGGCATAGTATTTCGTACCTCGAATTCCTTGAAGGTATTTTGAATTTCCGTATAGTAACGCAGCAGATCGGTATTTATTTCCGACGCGCTCTGTTTGAGTTTATTCGTACAGCCGAATTTCACGCGCTGTTTAGCTGCATCCCATTTTACCGCATCGATTCGATAGCCGGTAGTAAACTCGACCCGCTTACAGTTATATATGACACGCATACGAATCGGAACATTCTCCGCGACAATAACCCCGGCCTTCCTGCGTTTCTCTAATGTGAAGATAATATTGCGTTTGATATTCATGCTACAATCGTTAAATCAACACCCAAATATACACCCAATTTTTGAAATATCAAAAGATATTTTATGAATTTCAAATATCATATGTCTTGTAATATGTTGTTTATTAATAGATGTTTGCGTATTTATGATATTTCAAGATTTATTAGGTTATAGTACCCTACGCACCGCAGAGTTCGAAGGAACAATTCAAAAAAGCCTTGTAAACGGATCGTTTACAAGGCTTTTTCGTTGTTCGCGGCGGATGCCGGATTCGTCCTCCGCGAAATTCCGGATGCCCGAGGCGAATGCGATCGGCCCCGGCAAACGGACAAAAAGGCGGTTGCGGGCATCAATTCCGGCAAATCGCATCCGGCGCCCTATCCCCCGCCTACTCCACCAGACGGACGAAGCAGGCGTCGCTGACATTGGGACCGTCGCCGGCAGTCCAGTCGCTTATCAGAAACGCATTCGACCCGAAATGGTTGAAATCGTATGTCGAAACATTGATGTCCCACGAGGAGGTTCCGTTCGACTGCCGGTTGCACCAGTAGAGTCCCCCGAAATTGGTGTAGATGGTATGGAAAAGCGGACGATAACGTACATCGGAAGAGGTATAGAGTGCGCTGCGGGCGGCGTAACGCAATACGCCGTACTTTCCATTCTCCTGGGCGCAATGCTTCCGGCGACCGTATCCGGACACGCCCACCGGGAAGAAGATATTGGCCCCGGCGCCGCCCGAATTGAGACTTCCCGCAGGATTGAAGACGAAACAGCCGCGCATGCCCTTGTTCGTGTTGCTCGCATTGTAATAGGCATAGCCGTTCACGTCCGACAGGTTCAGCGAAGTCTCGGTCGAAGCATCGTCGTAGAGCACGCCGAACGCAAACTGGCAGTTCTTCTGTAACACCTCGAAATCCGCCAGTTCAGCGACATGGCACTGCCTGCCGCCGATGGTTTGCGGCATGTTGCTGAAGCCCTCCGAACTGCGTGACTTGCTCGTTATCCAGGTCTGTCCGGGGACCGCATTCCAGGTTCCCGTCAGCCCCGAACTCGTGGGAGCCAGCCGGAACGGAGTCGTGACATGGTCGGCAAACCGGTCGAACTGGTTGTTGACGGCGTCAATGGGCTGGTCGACATTGCCGTAGCGGAAGAGCGAACCCTCCTCGCAGGGGCGCGGCGGCCTCGTGATCCTGATATTTCAGGTTGAATGTGTGCCATTTGGCCGATCCGGCCACCCGGATGGGGGCATAGCCCTGACGCACGAAGATGTGGTGGTAGCACGACAGGTTGTGATAGCGGACCAGGATGATGCCGCACCGGCTTTGATCTTCGCCGATCGTACCGGCGGGCTGACAGGTAAAGCGGATTTCGGACCCGGTCGATCCCTCCACCGTGCCGCCCAACACGCCGTTGAGCTTGATCCACTCCTTGCCGACCTCGACCTCGGCCTTCCAGGGACCTTCGGTAAATCCCCGCCCCGCCGCCGGTTTGCCCTTCCGGCACGCCGCCGTTCAGACGCTTCAGCCGCAAAACGGCGGTCAACACCCTTCACAGGGCGAGACAGCGTGAAGGCGACAAAAAAAATTTCAATGCTTTTGTCCTTAAGAATTAAGCAGATTGGTGCGAATACCGCCGGCGCGCCGCACAAAAAATCAAAAAAAAAGTTGCAGACTAAAAAAAATGTAATACCTTTGCACTCGCAATAACCGGAATGGTGCGTTAGTTCAGCTGGTTAGAATACGTGCCTGTCACGCACGGGGTCAGGGGTTCGAGTCCCCTACGCACCGCAAGAAAGATTGAACTTCAATCTTTTACATGATTAACACCCACTTTTACACCCAAAAAATGTAAAAGTGGGTGTTTTATTCTATCTATATCTAAAATCATGTAGCTAACGAATGACGAAAAATCAATTAGATCGGCTCCGGGTACAGGAAAAATCGCTTAATTTGTTGATTATGACAGATTAATCGATTTTTATTTTTTTAATTTTCCCCGCATTTTCTCCACATTTACAAAATGTTGATAAATTTATTGTCTATATCAGGCCTACATTCATGTGGTTCCTGATATTGGGTGGCTCAACATTCTATTATTGTTTAATTATGTCCGCACAAAAACTTTTTCGACGACATTTTTTGCAGGGGACGCCGTGCCATACAGCATCGAACTGGTCGGCGGCAGCATCCACCAGCGCAGGGGCGTCGGTCAGAATGCCCGCTTCGAAATTGCGGGTCGTCGCACCCTTCATGCCAAGCCCAGCCCCAGTCAGATTGGCGGAACCTATGTAAGCGATCTCGCAATCGAAGATCAATATTTTGAAATGTACGCGCGGACACAACCTCCGCTCCAACCGGCTCCACAAAAGCGGGTATTTGTCGAAATCGTCGGCGAAGTTCCGTCCCGGCTCTTTGGCATGAATCAACCGCACCTCGACACCGCGGCGAATCAATACCTCCAGCACTTTCAGCAATGGTGCGGAACTGTTGCACTCTTTCACATAAAGATCTTTAATATCGGCCGTGCCGATCCAGAGGTATTGTTTTACTCCGCGAATACGTTCAACCACCTCTGTATAGTGTGCTTCGTTCTGAATGTAGCGAATCATAGCGGAATTTTTTGCAAAGGCAGCTGTTTGCGTTGCTTGTGAGACAACAGATCGTACATCTTTTCCAATGTTTTGTTGATGATCCTGCAAACATCTATTCCTTGCGGGAATGGATGACCATAGTCAATTAGATACTCGTCACCGAAATCATAGCTGAAATTTGTTTTATATCCTAATTCCCTGGCAATATCTTGGTTCAATTTCCAAAAATTGCCTCCATGATGAGGGTATTTCAGATGACATAATTCATGTACCAAAACACTATCTACTACAATGGGTGGCTGGCGCAACAATCCAGGACATAGTACAATTACCTTTTCCTTGCAACAACAAATACCTAAAACATCTATATGCCTAAGTGCAGCCATATTGAAAATAAAGCCAAATCGCATTGCCAATTCTTCCATACGGCGTACAATATAATACCATCCGGCAATGATCCAATCGACTATCTCCTGTGAAGACAAATCGGATAAAGTCCCCGACCACGACGCATTTCTTCCAAAAGCGTACGTTTTATCCAATGAGTCGAATGTCAACGGATAACCAAGTTCTTCGATCAATAAATTCAATGGTGAACGGCAGCGGGAATAATCCGTACTCCATACGCAGTAATTGCTCCACGCGTACCTTGTAATATGTGTTTCGCTCGCATCCAGAAAGACTACATTCCAATCAGGTAGATTTCGCATCAAAATCTCCCCATGGATAGTTGCGATATGGTACAGATTCCTTTTCTTATACCAAACAAACAAGGATATCGCACTGCGTAGTTCAATAAAACCGATATCGTCGTACTTGTTTTCGAACAATATTCGCCCGTCATAATACATTAAACCTCGTCGCCCATTTTTTTGGAAAATGATATAATGATCATGGATGGCCCGCAGATATTCATATTCGCAAGAAAAAGCCAATTCTTGTGTATCATTGTCCCACAATCCATATAGATTACCCTCTCTTGCCAAAGAGTAATCAGGTATCTGCAAGCCGAACGGGCGATTGTGAATTTTCATCGTATTTCCCATCATTTCAAATTTCTTCATCACCCCAGCACGGTGTATCAAGCTTTCTTAAAATCGTATCTAGATTAATCCCATTTCCCTTTTTTACTCGCATTCGTAACCTTTCGGCCTCAGCTTCATTTCGAGAAATGAAACCGCATCCATGTTCGTAGTCTTTCATAAGTTGTACTCGTATCTGCCAGTATTCCTTAGCAAGAATAACATATTGGTGGAGCCACCATGCATTGGCGCATTCCGGACATTCGATTGCGTGGCGGCGAATTTCCTCGAATCGGGCCTTTATACTGTCGAATTCGCGTGGATAAATCTCAAGATGGACAAGGTGTACTCCTGCACCGGGAAACGATATATGGGATATATGGGGTGCAAAACCGGCATATGGCAGCTGCTCGGTCATTCGCTCCAGCGCTTCCCGAATCTGAACTCGTTGTGTCGGGGTTCTGGGATTTACGGACTCGAATGTCCAGCAATAGATGATACCACACACGTTTGTCTCTATCATCTTTTGGCAAACGATTCCACAACTCTCGAAGATCGTGTCGAGCTTTGAGTTGACGAACCCGATCATTTGCCTGAATGCCTCCTTCTCCTGTTCCAAAATCTCTTTCATTGGCGTCTGTTTTATTGTTGGCAGTCGGCGATTGTGATCAAAAATTAGGTTTTATGCCGAAATAGGTGGTCGTAGTATTCCCGTGGGTGAGAAGCAGATTCTCCTTCCTGTCGCGGGACACCTCGACTGCCGCAATATTTTCGGGAGTGGGTTCTATTCGGTTCTCGATCAAAAAACAACGGAGCAATGGCTCCAAAGCGGGTTCATATCCGCGCATATAGCTATAGGCATACCACCCGGCCGCCATATTGATCCGCGATGCTATGTCAGGGCGATTGTCGTCCCAAGGCAGCAGGCCCCCGTAATTATGTTCCCAGAAATCGCCGTACAAATAGGAATAAACTCCGGTTCCATCTCTTTTTATTCCTCTTTTCAGATGTGCAAGAACTGTCTCATAGTCACCTGAATTGATAAGCCCTGTATGGACAACTGCGTATTTTTGATCGGCAGCTGCTTTCAAATGTTTGACAGCCAAAGGGTATTTTTGATCGGCGGCAGCTTTCAAATAGCTTTGGGCCTCTTTGGAACTTCCCGCCGATTCATACAACATCCCCAACGTATATTGTGCCGGAGCATAACCCCCATCGGCACTTTTCATCAACGCACGGATCGCCTGTTCCCATCCGTCGTCTTCTCCATCGCCGACGCGTTCCTGGTAGCATTCGTAATATTCGTAAGCGGCTTCGACATATTTGCTCGCACGGAGAAAACACTGTTCTGCACGCTCCGGATCGCGGGGCAATCCGCCCTGTCCTTTTTTGTATAAGAGACCGAGATAATAATCGCCCAAAACGTTCCCATGCTCTGCCGCCCGTTTATACCACATCGCCGCTTGCGGCTCATCGAGATGGTCTTCACAGAAATTTCCTACAGCGACTTCCGCTTCGGGGTGTCCTTGTTCTGCCGCTTTGCGAGCCCAGTCGATTCCGTCATACGGTGTTCTGCATTCGGGGTTCTCCCAATAATATTGCGCCAGTTCCCATTGCGCTTCTGCCTCTCCGTTCTCGGCGCGTTGTTGTAATATTTCGAGTTGCTGGTCCATATTTACCTAATATATATTGTTATCTGCAAGCTGTCAGATTAGATTGGCTTCTATTTCGGCCTCTATCAAGTATGGCCAAGAGAATGAAATTTTTTTCAAGCCGATTTTTCTCAAAACCAGAATAAATCCACCTCTTTTTCGGTATTTTTCGATTTCGTTTTTGCTTTGTTTAACTCCGTATCCGCGACGATAATATACAGCAAGTTTACGACAACTTCCCAAATGCCCCTGCTCGGCCGCTAGAAGATACCATTGGGCGGCTTTGGTATAGTCTTGTGCAACTCCGCATCCTCTTTCATAACAAAGAGCCAATTGATATTGCCCTTCGGTACAGCCTTGTTCTGCAGCCTTGCGATACCACTTTACTGCTTCGGTTTTGTCGCAGTTAAGATGTCTTAATCCATGTTGATAATCGTAGGCCAGCTGCATCTGTATTTTGACATATCCGTATTCTGCAAGCGAAATATATTGTTCGACAGGCCGCCGTCGGTCATCACGATTTGACAATGGCTGCCCCTCTAGGTCAGGCAAGCCCATCATCATTAACATATAATTTACTTTCGGTACTATCTCGTATCCGTATGCTGTGAACCTACGAATACGCAGAAAATGGCCGATAATCTGGTAGAATGTTTCTGGGATAACTTCAAGCCGAGTACTACACGAATCTATGAATGATACATCAAGCCGATGCCGTTTCCTTTTAATTATTCGTTCTAATGTTTTCCGAAGCCGTGTTTGCTGTGCGGGTGTATGAGGATTTTCAGTTTCAATCGTCCAGCGAGAAATTACTCCGCAGATATCTGTTCGTTCTTTTTCCCGGCAAACGATTTCGCAATCCTTGCATATCGCATCGAGTTTCGAATCGACCAAACGGATCATTTCTTCGAATCCCGTCCATTCCCTCTTTATCCAATTTGGACGTGGGTCATAGCACATCATCTATAATTCATCCTAATTTTGCCTGCGCCTCCTCATCGCCCAATTCAGCGGCACGGCGATAATATGAATTGGCCCGCTCCGGGTCGACTGCGACACCTAACAAGCCCTGCTCGTAGCATTCGCCCAATTGAAACAGTGCGCCGGGATGGTCTGCCTGCGCCGCCTTGTGATACCATTTGACAGCTTCGACCGCATTCGGAGCCAAGCCGCAATATCCGTTTTCGTGCAATACCCCCAGCAGAAACTGTATCGCGCCGGGAGTTTCGAGATTGATCAGTTGGTTCCCTTCTTCGTCCTCAAGTTCTTTGCACTCTTCTTTGGCGGCGTGGAATCCCTGCTCCGCTGATCGAAGCAACCAGTAGAGCCCCAAGCCATTATTATCGGGATTCACCCGCCAATCGAGATAAACCATGTATTGTGCTTGGGCATGTCCCAACTTTGCGGAACGAAGCAGCCATCTGCTTGCTTCGTTCTCATCCTTCTTCACGGATTCGCCGTTATGATAGTAAATATGAAGATTGTATGCTGCTGTACTGTCCCCATGTTCCGCAGCCTGTTTCCACCACTTTACGACGGAAGCATAATCCGGGGCTTCCGGCGCGTTGTCGAGGTAATAATAACCCAAATTCCCCATAGCATGACAGTCTCCTGCTTCTGCTGCTTTCTTCCACCAAGCAACAGCCTGCTCGAAATCTTGTGCGACTCCGTCCCCATCGTAATACATACATCCGAGTTCCCGTTGTGCCGGAGCGTTCCCTTGTTCCGCTGCTTTACGAAACCACTCGGCTGCTGTTTTATAATTTCGAACCTCTCCATTCGCATATTCCCATCCGAGCAGAAACTGCGCCTCCGCATTGCCCTCTTCGGCTCGTGCTTTCAATTGTTGAACATAGGGCGTACAACACTTTTGTGATTCAACAGGCAATTCATGGGCATCGAATTTTGTCAATTGCTCTTGGGTCCACGCATCGCCGTCCTCGGTACATTGTTGCAATATTTCGAGTTGTCTATTCATATTCAAATCGTAGTATTATAGTGACTTATAGTAGTGCGAGGCCATCTGAAGCCTCCGCTCTGCCTCATCAAGATTGATAGAAACACCCCAGCCATGTACATAACACATGGCAAGCCGATAAGAGGCATAAGCATGGCCGGCATTGGAGGCTTTGCGGTAATATTTTACAATCTCATTCATGCTGTGACCCCTATCTTGATACAAACATCCCAACCGACAAAATGCACAAGAAGTCTTAGCTTTCTGATACCATTTTACCGCTTCACAATAATCACGAGTAATTCCCCATCCATAATCGTAACACAGGCCAAGCGCACACATTGCATCACTGTCGTCTTGCAATTGTGCAAGTAATTGTAGTTCGGGAATCAATTTGCTGATTTCCGATATGGCCCACATATCACCATCTTCGGCACGCTGTGTTAATATTTCGAGTTGTCTATTCACCATTTTATACACATTTTGCTTTGCCTTTAAGGTTCTACCTAAATTCATTTTTTCAGTCAAATACATGACGATTTGCTGAATGTTAGTAGGAATTAATGTATTCTTCTAAACACTCTTTGGCTTCCCGCATGATTTGTTTTATTGGTGCAATTTTTTTCTTAATTGCCAATTGGAGGATTCGTATGTTTGGGTATAACTCCTCATCCGAAATATTTTCATCTATATGTTCTAATCCTGTTATATAAGCATTTAGCGCTTTTTTATCGCTTTGTGAAACACCAATTCCAAGTTCATATACCGACCCCAAATAATAGGCTCCGTATGGGCTGCCAGCTTCCATTGCCTCGCGAAACCAATAACGTGCCTTTGTTAAGTCTCTGCCGATACCTTCAGCATTCCAATAGCAACAACCCAACATAAATTTAGCCCTGTGATCATAATCATTTTCTGCGACAAGATTCCACCACTGGATGGCACGAGCAATGTCGCCATGCAAATAATAACAGCATCCGACACTATATAGGGCATCTATATTGTCATCGTCAATCCCATTAATAAATTTCTCTCTGTCGAATTCATTCAACTGATTAATCCAGTCATCAGCTTCCAAGACACGATATTCGCAAATCCATTCTTGTAAGTCTTGATTTGCTAAAGAAGCCAGCCGACAAAGTATCTGATGATGAAGTGCCTCTGGCCAACGCTTTCGCAGACCCAATAGTTTTATAGCCGGCCGATACCTCTGATCTGCTGCCATCCACAGCCACTTTTCAGCTTCCAGATAATTTTTCCGATGCAGTAGATAATATTTCCCGACCATATATTGAGCCTTTGGTAATCTTTGGGCTGCGGCTTTCTTCCACCACATGACTGCATTATCGAAATTTTTTTCTACGCCTTCTCCTGCGTAATAGATAACCCCCATTTTGTATTGTGCCCGAGCATGATTCTGTTCTGCCGCCTTGAGCATCCATGTGACTGCTTTCTCGGTATTGCGCTCTACGCCGTCACCCGATAAATAGCTGATACCAAGGTTAAATTGAGCCTGGGCCATTCCTTGTTCCGCAGCCAATAGATACCATTGGACAGCATCTTCTTCTGATCGTTCAACGCCAAAACCATCATGATAGCATGCTCCCAAGTTGCATTGGGCTTCCGCACAGCCTTCCGTTGCTGCTTTAAGATACCATTTTACGGCCTCGGACGGATTTTGTTTAGTCCCTCTTCCTTGTTCATAAAAAAGGCCCAGGTTAAATTGTGCAACCAAATCACCTTGTTGTGCTGCGACAAAAAACCATTTATAGGCTTCAGTATCATCTTGCTCTATGCCGTCTCCATCAGCATAATGGCATCCTAACATGCTTGCAGCTTCAACATCTCCCTTTTCGGCTCTCTTACGAAGTATTTGGAGTTGTTTGTTCATAAGTAAAACATAAAGCCATACCGAAGCATATACCTCCGGTGTGGCTTTTACAGTTATTGATTAAATCCGCTGTATATCAAACATTCCCGGATATGTGGGCGACCATGCTTGCTGCTGTTCGATGTCAATGCCGAATTGTGCCATAAACATGCGACGTACCTTTTCACGTCCAGTTCCGCGCAATGGAACTTCGTCTGCAAACATCGGTACGGTTACCGACATTCCTTTAATATAACCTAATTCGCGGCAATCCCGCTTTACCGTTACTTTATAAGAACTCATCTGTTTTTGATTTTATGGTTATTCATATATTTCTGCAGATCTGTTGCCAGTGGGTGTCCCTAAATTATCCTATTTTCACCACATCGAGATACCCCAAGTGACAGGCTCCGGCCCGTTTCAGATCAAGACCATAGATTCGCATGAATGCCATTGCGACATCACTTCCTCCATTCGATGTTAACGGGTTATAACCCGTCGTCGGAATTTCGACGCTCATTCCTTTCTCAATGCGAATACCGCCCACATTGGCGCTTCGCTTTACCGTAACTCTGAACAATGCCATATTCCTTCTTATTTTTAGTAGTTGTTACAATTAAAATAAACTCCCGATCCAATCATAGACAGACGTTATTACTGTTTTCAGTAAAACAACTGCCCAATAAATCAACAGGCAGATAACAATTATAAGAATGGCCATCCAAATGGCTTTCTTGTTGACTTCAGCGATAATCTCCTTGTCGTCCTCGACATATCCGATGATTAATCGCATGTTTTTCTGAAACGATTTAATGAAAAAATCACAGATGTTCCCGATCCAAAACGGGATCATTCCGACAAGACTATCAACCAATATATTGGCCACACAAGCTAAAGTCAGGGGGATCGACCGTATCTTGACAAGGCTCACATACACAAATGGCAAGGCAAGTACGGTATTCACAAGATCCCCTACACCCTGAAATAATCCAATGGCCCCATCCAGGTAACAATCATCAAAGACCTTGCTGATCCAACAGACGGTCCGATAGGAAAACGAGCCCTCAAGCTCTTGTTTTTTCCGTATCTTTTTGGCCTGGCGCTTCAATTCTTTATTCTTGGCTACCTCAATCTCTCTTGCCTCTTTGTTGCCCACAAGATTCAATTCGTCTTTGGTTTGCGCCCGTCTCCTGCTTTCCATTATATTATAATTGTTTTATTACCGGCTAAAAATTGATCTATGTCTTCCATCGTCAATGACGGCATATTACCCTGAGCTAATGCCAGTAGCCCTGATTTCAATTCTTCATGGTTGGTTGCCGTATTGATTCGTCGAAGAGTTTCGCGAACCCCAGCACTTCGAGCCTCGATATTTTTAATCTCTTTGGCAAATTCATTCTGCAACCGCGCCAACTCCTGTTTATATGCCTGTTGCTGTAATTTTCCGTTCTCATACATGGCCTGCAAATACCCATAAGATTCAAGTGTAGTGATAAATTGCTGCGCCACATTTGATTTGAGGGCTTCAACCTGTTGATCCTTGGAAGATTCGGGCGATTCTTCGGATTCAGAAGATTGGGAGGTTTTGGAGGATGCCGAATCCGAATTTGAGTCTGCATCCAATTCAGCCCGCATCCTCTTGGCCCATTGTCCCACATTCTGTTTCATCTGCTTCGGAATCTCGAAATCCATTTTTCCGGGGATCCGGACACTTGCTAGTAATTGGGGAGCCAAACTGCTTTCTATTATCTCTTTGGCGATTCGCAACAACTTCAACAGAGGCTCGAGATGATCCAGCAATTTCAATTTCGATTCGGGTTTTGTGCGAATCTGGCTCAAAATCTTCTGGTTAAGTTGGGATATCTGCAGGACCAACTGTTTTTGTTGCTTCTGCCTTTGTTTCAGATCCTCGCGGTGCCTGGCCAGTTCTTCCGTATCCAATTTTATATCCCTCAGGATGTTTTCATAACTCCGTATCACGGGAACTGCAATCATATCCCAATCATAGATATTTCGATTATACTGTTTCCCCAAATAACCGAACGAAAGTATATTCAGCAAGAAAAAAGGTTTGCGCGGTTTGCTGCTCTTAGCTTGATTGTATTGAGCGGAATACTCTTCGAGTGATTGCTTGTGTTGTTTGAGCAAAGAGGTATATGTATCGATGTTTACCCGATTATCGGTTATTTCGTGCTCCAGTAACTGCAATTTGTCTGCACTGATATTACGTTCCTCTCGGAGTGCCTTCAATTCGTTGGTAGCATATAACGAATCCAGCAAGAGGTTTAATTCCGTATTCAATACCTCCTCGGCATATCTGTAGTAGGCAAGGGCTCGAGGAATATACAATTCATTAAGCGTTTTGTGGATTACGCACAATCTATTGGCATCTCCTTTTATTGTCGTCACATCGCGCGTAATATTGGCTTCCAACTTAACCAACTCCATTTTCAACTGATTTGTCCTTTCAGCCGTTTGCAGATAATGATTAACCATGTTTAATCCGGCGACCACCATACCCAGCTTGTTGCTGCCGATTTGCCGATAAGCAGTTACCGATTCTCGAATGGACGTTGAAAAGCTTTCGTTGATTTCGCCTATAAGCGTTGAACAAGATGTGAATATGGCATCATACTCCAAGCGAATCTGTTGCAGCATGTATTGCTCGTTGAGATAGGAGATAGAATCAAAGTCGAACAGTTGCGGCGCTATCAATTTGATTGATTCTCCAAATGCGTCAATCAAGGCTGTCGTGTATTTCCGATAAGTAGACAAGATATTTTCACGAATAGCCACAAAATCAAGAATTGTCGCCTTGATCTCTGCTCTTGCTGCGGCATAGGCATCGATCATTTTTGTGTAATTCTTGAATAATACATCCGCTTTACTTCGCACCTGTTGCACCCCGGATGTACCTGTCAACACACCAGACACATCAGTTGACATCGGCGCATCTTTGACTTTCAACACGCAATTTGAGGTAGTTGTCAAAGACTTCAACAACTTGCTGCCGGTTGCTGAGCGGGATCCTATCCAATCGGAAAGAGTTGTGGTATCATTCTTCTCACTATAATCGCACGCTTTGTATGAGTCCACCAGAGACTGAATCTGCTCATTGTCAACATATGCTTTTGCAATAGCAGCCTCATTGCCATAAAACCGATATGCTTCGTAAACTAACTTGACAATATCAAAGGAATCCTGCCCTATTCCATAATCCTTTAACTCATAAGCCAGATCAGCACGAGTGTAGGTTTGATGATTTCGAGTCAACTTTACTGCATAATCCCGAATGACTTGATAAATCTCTTGTTTATTCATTTTGAGTTCTTCTTTTGTTAAGCCATAAAAAAGTGCGGTCCTGCTGTTTCCCATTTGAACAACAGGCACCGCCAAGCGCCTTCCCTCAAAATAGAATAACAAGCAGTCCGCACCCATACGGATGTGTGCAGACCGTGCTTCTTCTTCCCTTGAGGTGACCGTCCGTCAGAACGGCCGAACAAAATTGGCGGTTTCGTTGTTCAAGGAATCCTAAGATTCACGTATCTAATATCCTGTCGCAAACCTATCGCAGGTTTGCATTACAAAAATAAGATAAAATTTGCATAATCCGTAGGGTGCGATTAGTAAATTAACTGCTTGTAGATTTTTTCATATGGCTTTGACTCTTTCGGTTGATGACAAAAATACAGAAAAGGCATGTCTGATCATACCGTCGGATACTCCGAATTTTATTTCAAATGTCTAAAAATAGCCTATTCGGTAATATATGACTGAATGATGATAAAAAATATCAAGAGGTAATAATAATACTGAAAAGCCGAGGTATCGATGCGTTATTTGAATAAATTTGCAGCATTGAAAAAGATGGTATGATATCGCAATTCTCCGAAATCCCTTCGATGCCTTATGCGGAGCGGCTCAATGTAATTCACCGTTTGCGCTTGTTACGCAACACGACAGGCGAATTGTCTGCCCATACGGGTATTCAACTCCGAAACAATAGTTTCAGTAAAAAAACTCCATTTATTGCTCGCTGTATTTATAGTGAATTTGGTCGTGAGGTTCAAGAGCGTACTGGGGCCGATCTTGATGAGTTAATGAGGGACTATGATGCCGCCTCCCGTTATTTCAGGACAATTGCCAAGACTCGTCGAGCGCAACCAGAATTCTATCGAGAGGTACTACGTTGTTTGTTTGACGAGGAGTTTGCCTTATCGGACGGTGCAAAACCATATCGTGTTTCAACTCAAGCTATTTCCGGTTTAAACATAGCAGTTCTTACTTTATTGGTCTTGGATATTCTTCCTTCCTTTCAAGCAAAAGATGGCGATGTAGATATGAATATGCACCTCGAATACCTTGCGCGTTTACGCGAATATTTTCGTGTATTGTACAATAATAGTCGAATCTTGCAATTCGCACCGTATCTGACAGAGCATTATCAGAAAGCAGTGCAACAAATCCATAATGGAGAACTGTTTACTCGATTGAATTTGATTGCCTTTACACAAGGAATTCTTGCTAACTTGGAAAATAACTATAAACCCGAAATACTTCTACAAACCAATCAATATGTTAACCGACAAAAAATACACCCTGCTTTAGAGCATGATATATGGGTCGAACGTGATGCATGTGGCGGAATACCTGTGTATTGGCAATTTGAGACTTTAGGGCTTGATTATATCTTGATTCGCAGAGAGTTCGACCAAATAATAAAGCGGGTAGTGGAAACTCGCTATGAGGTATTTTTGTTTCAAAATGAGTCCGAAGTCTCTTTTATATTGATGTGTCAGTCGGAAATAGAGCGCTTGTGTATGGGAAATCCGATTTCCGAACAAGCGTATATGTATGGTGCTTGTAGTTTTGATAATTTACAAATACCTCAATCTATCGAATGGTTATTTACTACCAATCGCTATAACGATTTCCCGACAGCTATGATTCGTCTCGTAGAAAGTGATGGGTATAATAACCTCATCGAATCAGTTGTAAGTGAAGGCTGGGCTTTTGTTTGCACGACAGGTAGCTATGAGTATCTTCCGGTAGAACGTGTTATTACGACATTTTATATTTATGTCGAATATGAGAGTATTGAAAAAGAAACAGGAGAACGAGAGATTGTTGCATGGTACAGGATTCCGCGCAAAGGTTTATTGGAAGAGGTCGATATTATCACCCCAATCGCGCATATTCTTCACGATCAACATACTTATATTTGTTTTATTCCAATGAATCAATCATTTGATGTAACCGATAGCAAAACGCGTTCAGCATACGGTATTGAGATTGTGGAACGAATTGATGTAATAATACCTACTGGAGAAGTTATTACTGAATAGCCTCTCCCTTGGCCGATATGTTTTCATTTTGGATATTTTACAGTTATGAATCATACTTATCTGATTTGAGGTTTTTAAGAATAACTACTTTTTTCTCAGTTGCTCTGCATCTTGAAGTAACTCGTACGCTTTGCGCTCCTTAACGGTCGCCCGCTCCAACCGCTCGGCCTGCCGCCTTACGGCTTCTTCATAGCGTTCGACTTGGTTTCGGACGGTATCGCGTATGGCTGTGTATTGCTCGTCCCAAAATACGGTTTCCAACTCCGTCAGCTCCTTTTCACCAATTTCCCCGCACATCTTCACGTAACGGTATTTCAGGTCATTTTTGGCCAACTGCTGATTGCTTACCGAGACCCGGTAAATAAAACCAATAAGGAGAACAATTATTACCGCCATAACGAATATTACCAGCGCGGTTTTCGAGGATTTAAGATCGAGCGTATAAGTATGCCGGTGCTCCTGCACGGGCAGGGCGCCGGGCCTTTTCAATGCTTCGACGGCCTGCCCGACCTGCTCGATCAATGTATGCGTCTGCTGGTTCTCGTGGTTGATTGTCCCCAGTTTGCCCGCCAATTGCGTCAGCAGCGTGTTGTATCTGTCAGTAAATTCCCGCTCCTGCTCGGTTTTTACTCCCGGCAAGGCCGTATGCCGTTGCAGTTGTTCGAGCATCTGTGCGACCTGCCCCTGCGAGAGCTCCGTGGCCTCTATCAGCCGCTCGATCCGTTCCAGCTGTGCATTCTCCAGACCCGCGTTGGCTTTGGTGCTTTTGACAGCCTTGACGAGCGTTTCTTTGAGGTCTTCGTACATTTCGATCGAGAGTCCGATCTTATTTTCGTCGTTCATGATTTTTGAGATTTTCTAATTCGGTTACAGTTTTATTTTGGCTCTTCTTTTCTGTTCTTCCATCCTGCGGCGGTGCTCCATCGCAGCGATGGCCATCGCCTCGGCCGCGGCGTTGAGCAGTGCCGTGATTCGTGCTATATACTTTTCGGGGCTTTCTCCCGGCTTGCGCTGTAACTGCTTGGCGGACACTCCGCCGGGCGAATCGGCCGGCGGCAGTGGAATCCCGCCTGCCTTTCCGAGGTTTACCGATGACGGCTCTTCGCGCGTGCCGCTGCTACCCATACCGCCGAACAACCCTGCAAATGCTGAACGGTAATTGCCTGCCGCCGCCGAGAGGTTCCCGAAGAGCGTTGCCCGGTGTTGGGTTTGTTGTTGAATATTGTTGAACCGGTTGTCGAGTTTCGTAAAGTTGAAAGCCCGGTCGATCTTCGATCCGGAGAACTCGAAGCCGTTTTTCGAGAACAAAACCCCTTGTTTGCGGTCAGTCGAACCGCAATACTTGTAACGGATGCCGATGCCCTGTTTTTCCAGTTGCTTCTCCAGCCCTTTCCATCCGGCGCATCGGGGCAGACACCTTTTGATCGCATCGTGGATTTCGTATCTGGTCTTGTCGGGTTCGCGCAGCCGCTCCCGCCGCACGTCGTCC
>OLIT01001578.1_pt1 | contig 19235 bp, 6 predicted proteins | sample 1601341 | NCBI WGS metagenome assembly OLIT01 (sample SAMEA2452121, study PRJEB22498) | human gut metagenome | biome: human feces; feature: human gut; material: feces | place: Australia | collected 2012
CGACCTGTACGGGGGCTACGCCCCTGCGACCCCTTTTTTATCAACGATATAGGTTTATCGACAGTCTGAAACCGCCCCGATTAAAAGGCGGTTTTCCGTTTATCCGGTTTTCCTCACAGGCCTTATATACTTCCAGTATCTCCTGCAGTCGTGATAGAAGTAAAATATCCTGCCCTGCGTTTTGTCAAGCTCGTAGCCCGACTTTTCATAGTCAAAGTCCTTCATAGCCTGTTCTATCTTTGCTTCAACCGCACTGTTTTCGGTCTGAAAGTCGAACGGTCCGTGTTCAAATACGATATACTCGCCCTCAGGCACGTCCATGATCTGCATCTGCCTTGGTATCTCTCCGCTGTAGTCGGCAGAAAGCCGTACACCGTAAGCCTCAGCCAGCGGAATGCCCCAGCTGCATATTCTTCCCTCAGGCTCGTTTATGTACGCCATCACCTGACCGCTTCCGCTGTTCGCCTCATCACCGCCCATATCATCGAGCTTGCCCTTGATGCTGTCAAGCAGTCCGCATATAGTTTCGCAGTCCTGTCCGGGAATGTGACTCTGCTTTTCCCAGAAGTCGTAATACCCTACGCTTTCGTAGTTCCTGATATGCAGGAATTTATGAGCCGGGATCGTTACGAAATACACCTTAATATCACTGTTTGTCTGTGCCATACCTGTTCCTCCTATGCCTAAAAGATAGCAGTCGAAAGGTCTTATAGCCGTGCGAAGAATTACAGGCACAGGGTGTAAGCGGTAAGCGCTCGGAGTAATTCCGTATGCCACTTTGAATGCCCTTGTGAACGCCTCATGAGATGTAAAGCCATAGTCAAGCGCAATATCAAGTATGCCCTTGTCGGTATCTCTCAGTTTCCTCAGCGCAAAAGCAAGCCTGCGGTATCTCATATAATCCCTGAGCTTCATTCCCGATATTTCGCCGAATTTCCTTGAAACATAGTATTCCGAGTAGCCGAGCGTCTGCGACAGCCTGCCGAGCGTCAGCTTTTCGTCCTCACCGCTTCTGATACACCTGTCTATGTCGTCAACGATATTCTGAATATTCATATACCATTCGTTTATCCCGTTCATCTGTTTTTCTCCCGTACAGCTTTCTTCCATCTTTTCGACTGTATTCATTTTATCACAAACGAGCAAGCCGAAACTTGATACGGCTTGCTGTTTTTACTGAAGGCAGCACAGTATTTTCATATCAGATCAAGATAAGTCTTGAGATCGCCGACAAACTGATTTCCGCACCGTGCAAGCTCACCGAGCACTCGATCGGTTCCTTTTTCGGTCGTATACCAGTTTTCTTTGGTGATGTTATAGCAATGTACGGGGCAGACCGTCATATCAACATTCGGGAAAGCCATTTGATACAGCATTAAGCATCGGCGAGCATGAAAGGCTTTACAAACAATTATACCGCTTTTTATCATTATGCCCTTTTCATCAACGGCTTTACGAGAAAGAAATGCGTTATCACGGGTATGCCCCGACTTGCTTTCTTCAATGATCGCAGTCTGCGGAACGCCGTTTTTTACGAGTACATCTGTAAAAAACTCGCAGTCTGACCGGTAATCGCCACTATAAATTTCCGCTTTTGAGCGGACGCCGTGCCATTTTTCCTCTTTAACGCTTACTCCTCCTGACGGGACTATCCAATCAGTCAAACCTTGTCGGTATAATTCTGCGGCATATTCGGGCTGTTCGGGGTGTGAGCCGCCCGGCAGAAAAATCGCATCGACCTTTTGAGGTTCTCCTGACACAAAGATATAATCTGAAATATCCGTGATGATCCGGTTTGGCATAGGGGTTCTCCTCTTAGTTTTTTTGTAAAAGAAAAATGCGTGATCGATACAGCTTGCTGTTTTTACTACTCTTCCGGCGTAAAGAACACATTCCCGTCATCGTCGGTCGTAAACACCGTGAAGCCGGTATAGCACACATTTCCGTAAATGTCGTTTATAACAAAACTGTATCTGTAGTCGCCTGCAGGCAGATTGACAAACTCTATCATATTGTCGCCGCTGTAGGTGCATTCATCACCCTCGGCCTTGCCTGCAAAGTTACCCTCGCTGTCGTAAGTATTGAATATCGGCACTATGACATCTCCCTCTTTAAGCGGAACAACACTCCTTGCCGACTCGCCGTTTTCATTTACGCCGTCCCATGTTCCAAGCGCCGTTATGTCATACGCATTGCCGTCCTGCGTCATAGCTATACGCAGATTCGTTTCCTTGCCGTTGAGCTTTATAGGTGATGTGTAAACCGAGCTGTTTCCGTTCTTCTCCACTATGAACATAGGGATAAGATTATTCTCAATCATATACCACTGCCCGCTGAAATTATCCTCGACCAGTCCTGATGAGAAATCGACCTTTGTACTCTGGTCAACACCGAATTCGATAAGCTCACCCGTTTCCTCGTCAACACGGTAAACCGAGCAGTTTACGCTCGCAAGGTTGTTTATAGTATCGTCCGTAACATTGAAGTAGAACGTTCCCTCATCGTCAAGCACAGGTCCGACATCTATCTGCACACTGCTCTTATCACCGCAGAAGCCCATGTTGTCGGTCTTGTTGTTGTAATGCTCCCAGTTGCTCTCGTAGTCGGAATAATCCCCGTCGCTCCAGTACACCGCACCGTCCGCAAGCCATGTTTTTTCACCGCTGTACCCGTCCGTACTGCCGTTTTGTGCTCCGTAGGCTATTCTGTCAACAAACGTCATATAGTACGGACTTACGCACACCTTGCCGAATGTTGCAAGCTCGGCAGAGCCTGAAACGCCGAACGGATAGTAGGTCGAAAGCCCCGTTGAGCCGTCCTTGTCCTCGCCGTAGATGTTATACACTACCGCCTTTTCAAGCGCCGACATAACCTTGTCCGCCTTGTCGCCCGATACCGTAGCCGCTATCATAGAGCCGAGATCCACCATGTTGGTATATCCCTCTGTATCGTTGTTACTGCCGTATGCTCTTACGGTATAGATGCTTCTTACCGCATTCGCAAGCAGTGCAGGATCAGAAGAAATATCGTTCATTTCCTCGGCGGCGTCATTCACCGCCTTTACAAGTTCGTCTATTCGGCTGAGATCCGTTATCGAAAGCGTAGCCTCGCCGCCTGCGCCGATAGCCTCGCACGATGCCATAAAGCTGTCAGCGACCGTCTTTCCGAGTTCTGCTGTATCCGCTGTCGGATTACTTTCCATAAAGCCTGCTATCTCGGTATAATCCCAGCCGTATCCCGGTTCCGTTTCCTCAGACGCAAACATATAGTCAGCGTGCGGAACAAGCATATTCGCCGTTTCGACCGTTGCCATAAGGCAAGCGTCAAAGCCGATGAACGCAAACTTATCCGTCATCTTATCGTATATTGATGTAAGCGCAGTGTCTATCTCCTCAAGCGACAGCGAATCGTTCTCGTTAAGCTCGTCGAAGCACACGCCGCTTATACTTCCTCCGCCGTGGTTCCAGAAGATAAGCCCCATTTTAGCCGCCGCATAGTTTTCTATACCCCAGCCGAGAAAATCGACAAGCACATCCTCCTTGCCCATATTGACAGATTCTTTTTCTTCGACAAGGCTTATTTCTCCGCCCGTTACAACATAACGCTGTGTCTTTTCGGCAGAGATGCCGTATGTATCAGCCCACGCTCCCGCACCGCCCGTCTGAATGACGAACTTCACGTTCTCGCTTTTTGACCCTGCGATCATTTCCTCAATGTCGCCGCTCGCAAGCCCGTTCTCGCTTTCAAGGTCACTTCCGCACATATAAACGAATACCGTCTGTGTGCCGTCCTCGCCCATAGGCTTTTCGGCTTCACGCTGTTTTCTCGTAATGCTTATCCCGTCCGAACCGCTGAACGTCAGCTTTGACGCACGACTGCCCGTAACATTCCCGTCATATTTATTATCACTGCCTTCACTGCCTTCACTGCTTTCCGCAGTGCCGCCGTCGCTCGTCTGCCTGTTGTCGCTTGCCGTGCTGTCGGAAATCTCCTCCTCATCGTCAAGGCAACCGCTCGATAGCACAGCCGTTGCAAGTACCGATACCGCAAGCAGTGCCCGTAATATCTTTTCACTTGTTTTTCTCATAAGCTCTCCTTTTCTCTTAGCCGTAATTATAACCATATTCTCACATATTAATTATAATCGTTTTTCACTGCAATTGCAATAAAAAGGCACAAAAGGCATTTATTCGGCTGAAAACGGTAATCCCCCTCGCCGCCCTAAACTTCCAAAACCGCACTATCCCTCTCACTTTTCGTAATGCTAACATCTGTATTCTCCGATATGATTCTGTATCCGCACTATCCCACCCACTTTTCGTAGGGCGAGGGGCTTGCCCCTCCCGTTGCACCGTAGTTATTGATTTTCTCAGCGTTTTTAATCTATCAATCATCAATAGCGGATTGCAATCAAATTTTCATTTTTATATATTAACTTGATTTTTGATAATTGCAATGATGTTTCGGGAGGTGCAAGCAAGGCAAGGATGCCTTAAGTGTGTGCCCAAAGTTTCGCACGGATGCGAAACCAAAAAGCACACACAGACACTCCCCTACGAATATTCCTACAATTCATCACAACCGCATATAAACTGCAAACACCAAACTTGGCTTATAAACACTTTGCCGGTTTCGCAAAATGTAGCAAATCGCTATCACCCTTGCCTCCCCTCGAAAAAGGGGAGGTGGCTTGACGGCAAGGCACAAGCCTAATTTTACAGCGTTTTTATGCGATATATCCGACTTTTATAATTACTAAGTCGGTCTGCCGTCAAGACGGTGGGGATTGAAGTTGATAGAACTTCTATCCCTAAAACTTCTAAGCGTTCACAATCACAACTCGCCCCTCACCAACCCTTCCAAAACCTCGCCCTTTTTAGTAATCCACAACTAACCCAATTTCCCCAAAAAAATTTTCAAAAACCTCTTGACAAATGCCGAAGTATCGGTTATAATAAAACCAACAAATCAGTAAACGTTACTGATTTCATTAAAAACAATAAGAAAATAATGATTTTATCACTATGAAAGGATAGGTAATTTACTATGAAAAAGTGGGTATGTCCGGTATGCGGTTACGTTCATGAGGGAGATACACCTCCCGAGTTCTGCCCCCAGTGCAAGGTTCCCGGCAGCAAGTTCATAGAGCTTAAGGAAAGCGAAAAGCTTGTATTTGCAGACGAGCACAAGGTAGGCATTGCAAAGGCAGTTGAGGATGAAGAGATTCTTGCAGGTTTAAAGGCTAACTTCGAGGGCGAATGCACAGAGGTAGGTATGTATCTCGCTATGGCAAGAGCCGCTCACAGAGAAGGTTACCCCGAGGTAGGCCTTTACTACGAAAAGGCAGCTTGGGAAGAGGCTGAACACGCTGCAAAGTTCGCAGAGCTTTTAGGCGATGTTGTAAGTGCATCGACTAAGGAAAACCTCGAAAAGAGAGTTGCCGCAGAGCACGGCGCTACACAGGGCAAGCTTGACCTCGCAAAGAGAGCAAAGCAGTTAAATCTTGACGCTATCCACGACACAGTTCACGAGATGGCTAAGGACGAAGCCCGTCACGGTAAGGCTTTCGAGGGTCTGCTGAACAGATACTTCAAGTAAGCGGCGGCTGTGAGCCGCACCGGATTCGCCTTTTTCAAAATTCTGCTTACCGCAGGACAGCGAAACGGCGGCATCATAAAAAGCAATAAACAAACTACAGCCGTAAGCACCCTTGCTTACGGCTCAGTTTGTTCTTATAGTAAAAACGCATCTGATACACAAAAGAGAACACCGGTCGCCCGGTGTTCTCTTTTTTTACTGTCAGCTTATTTGGCTGTCTTCACATTTGCATAAGTATAAGTGCTTGTATTTGCACCCTTATAAGACGCAATCCTTACCTTATACACGCTTCCGGCCCTGAGTCCGCCAATAGTGACAGTAGCATTCGTACTGCCCTTTAACGTCTTTTTGACCCACTTGCCGCCTTTGTAAATTTCAACCTTATATCCGTCTGCACTGGCGTTTTTACCCCACTTAACGGTTATCGAGTTGCTTTTTGCCGATACAACCTTGATATTGGTTACCGGTGAAAGCACTGCAGTAACCGTAGTATAGCTGTAATCGCCGTACAGATTGTCCTTATACGCTCTTACCCTTACTTTACATGTGCTGTAAGGTGTAAGTCCGCCAAGCACAGCCTTTGCTGTCTTATTATCGGTTATGGTCTTTTTGACCCACTTACCGCCGATATAATATTCTACGTTATATCCGTCAGCGTTCGCATCCGCATTCCATATAACTACTGCTTTTGAGTCAACTGCGCTCTTTACCTTAAGACCGCTGACCTTTGTCGGAGCGGTAGTGATATAAATATCGTCGAATGCACTCTCAAGCTCACCCTTATAAGCCTTTATTCTGACCTTGTAGGTTTTGTAGCCCTTAAGCGAGCCTATTGTAACGGTAGTTTTGTTATTGCCGGTCAGCGTCTTTTCATTCCACTTACCGTCTGCATAGTACTGAGCGGTATAACCGTCCGCACTTTCGTTCTTATCCCATTTAAGCGTAAACGAAGAAGATGTTACTGTCTTCGTAATACCCGTAACTTTTGACGGGAGCGTATCGATATAGCCATATGTATACGGACTGTAAAGGTCGCCCTTATATGCGCTTACCCTTACTTTATATCGTGTTCCTGCACAAAGTCCGTCTATAACCGCCGATATATTATTGTTGCCGGTAACAGTCTTTACGGACCACTGATTATTAATGTACCACTCTACCTTGTAGCCGTCCGCTCTGGCGTTTCTGCTCCAGCTTATTCTTACCGTTTCATCGGTAGCCTTCACCGTATTTATATTCCATACGGGAGAAGGAACAGTATCAACATAGAAACATCTGAACTTGGCGGTGAAGCTTCCTGCATAAGCCGCTATCCTTACCTTATATTTAAGACCTGCAGAAAGACCGCTCAGCTTTGCCGCTACTCTGTCGCCGTCCGTGCTGAAGCCGATCTGCTTCCACTGATTGCCGACATAGCATTCGACATAATATCCGTCAACGCCGCTTATATTCTTCCAGCTTATATCGACTTCATTGTATGTTGTCTTTTCAACCGCTATTTCTTCCACATCGGGAATAGGCTTTACGGGAACACGGTTTCCGATATATGAATCCTTACATCTTGTGCATTCAAATACGCTGTAGCCTTCGTTGCGATAGTCAGGCTCAACTACTTTGATTACAACATAGTCGTGACCGAGAGGTTCGCCATACTCCGCACCGCATATTTCACACTTTGCCTTTTCGGTGCAGGTAGCCTCTCCTCCGGAATGCTCACATTCGGTTATCGTAGCCGTTACAACGTCCGACGCCATCGAAACTCCCGCCGTTGTAGCATTGCTGTAGGTAAGACGGCAGTAGTACCTGCCCGTTGTGAGATTTTCGAGCGACAGCTTTCTGTCTGTAGCGCCCTCTATCACTGTTTCGTAGCCGTTTTCATCAATGGCGAACCACTGATAAGCAACTTTTGCGTCAACCTCGTTTGAATACCACGGCTCTGCATTTATTTGAAGTGACGGTATGTCGCCTGGATAATAACCGTTGGTGTAATATACAGTATCAATCGGCTTGATTATCTGCATCGGACATAACCGTACCGTAAGTCCGTTTGTCGATGATGCCGTTGCCTTATTAAGACTGTATATATCTATCCACTCTTTTGTTCCTCTGTCCTGTACCCAGAAGCCGGGATCGATATAATCGGCTATCACCTTATTCGGGGCATTAGTTATGATTTCGGCAAACCCACCTGACGAAATGGATACATTACCGCCGTTTATTGTAAGGCAATTTATATTGTTTGCGGCCATTGTAACATTTCCGCCGTTTATGGTCACATTGCTGCCTGTAGCAAGCCCCTCAAATGTGACATCACCGCCCTGCACTATAAATGCGTCTTGATTCTCAAACGCTGTCACCGCACAACGTCCCGTAACCGTCAGCTTTGCCTTGCCGTTTATGATGATCGGACGTGAGAACGCTGTACGAACTGCGTACTTGAGCGTGAAGTTACCTTCGGTTATGACTAACTGACCGCCGTATCCGTTCTTGTTATAAAGCGGATATAAGGTACAGCCCTCGTTTTCGCTCTTCTGAGCGTCTTTCGCAGCCTCGTCAAGATTGTTATAATACTTGACATCGTCGCCCTTTGTTATCTTTGCATTGAACTTGCTCTCGCATATCTCGCAATATGTCGGCTCGGTAATATTACCTGCGGTTTCCTTGTCCGCTGTAGGATCGACCACCTGAGAATGATCACAATCAACAAGGTCTATACTTACAGTGTTCGACTTTATTTCATAGCCGTCACCGGTAGTAACTACGAAGTATATCTCGGCAACATCGCTGTCGCCTGCCTTATCAATTATTTCGTCTGCCGACAATTTAGCGTCCTTTACAAGTGCGCTTAAGCTGCTATAAATTATATCTCCGCTTACATAGGAGTTTATACCGTATCTCTTACTTACATACGAGTCGTTCAGGTTCGAGCCGTTAGCAAGAGACAGGTTGAACTTCAGCGTGGAATTTGCGTTGCTGTTGCGATACAGCTTGTTCATTTCTGTGCTAAGCGTTGCTTGTACTATCGGTGCCTTAGCAACGGTAACACCGCTTGCTTCCGACACCTCACGTTCTTTAAGCGTCAGCCATGCACCGCCCTCTGTTTTCTTATACGCATAGCCGTTGCCGAGAATATCTGTTATCTTGCCATCTTTTACCGTAATGTTATCATATTGTCCGCCGCTGAGCTTAACATCTCCGCCGTTTACGGTGAGATATGCGATTCTTGTGGCTTCTTCGGCAGTCAACCTGGAGCCCGGCTCGGCAATTACAGCGAAAATATTGGCGTTGCCTCTAAGTGTCAGCTTACCGCCATCGGCGACCTTTACTGTATTATACAAGATGGCGTTATCGCCATTTGCAATAAGTGTAACATCACCTGTAACAGGGAGGTAGTCTGTATCATAAGCGGAAGACATCAGCATTGTTATTGTTGCAATTGCAACGCTGTTTGCCTTGGCAAACGCCTTTCCCAGATCTTCCTTAACAAAATATTCTGTCTTTTCCGCTCCGTTCTCGGTATAGCTTACGCTTGCAGCGATCAATGAATTGCAGTATATGCAACGGTTATCTCTGCCCACACCGTCCGGGTGGTCGCATCTTATTATTCTTACGTTATCGAAGTTTGACGAAGCGTTTGCTTTCAGATCGCTGTACAGCTGAGAATCGACACGGCTGCCGCTCGCTAAAATTTGATAAAGATAAATTTCACTTGAGCAGTCTATATTAGCGATATTAGCATTCGTGATACTTGCCAGCTGTTTAAGCAGAACACCGTCTTCTAAAATCAGCGTGTCAATTTTCAGCGTTTCAACATAGGAGGAGAAATATGTGGCATTTAATTTCACATTCTGGCAAACTACGCTGACCTCTCCCGAGAAAGTAACAGTGCCGCCGTCCATGCTAAATCCATTTTCAACCCCAAAAGTACACTTACTGTCACTGCGTATAGTGATTTGGGTTCCGGATCCGTTAAAGCTATTGATATAGACACCAAAGCCGTTCATATCGACAGTAAGTTCTCCGCCGTTTACGTTAATGTCAGTATTTCTATCGAAGAAATCTCTGAGCATTTTCAGCGTACAGCCTTTGTTTTCGTTCTTTGCCGCAAACTCAAACGCTTCCGTAAGTTTTGTAAAGTATTTTACCGTTGTTCCGGTCTCACTCTTTACAGTGACTGCAGCATACATCTTTGCATTGCACTCGTTGCATACACCTTCCGCATTGATCTCTCTGTGTGCACACTGATAACCGCAGCCGCACCTTCCTGTTTCGTCATACTCATGCTTGCTGTGGTCGATTACCGTAAGTGAATTATCGCTTTCCGAAACCTTGCTTGCGTCAAACAGCTTTCCGTCGCTTGTCGTAAACGCCTTGTTCTCGCCGAGCAGATCTTTCAGTGCCTTGCCCTCTGCGCTTACATCTATGCTGCTGAATGTACCGCTGTTTATAGTGACCGTACCTCCGCTGACGCTCAGCTTATTATAAGTACCGCCGTTTATAACAGTCTTGCCGCCGCTTACGCTGATACTGTCATCATTGATAGTTATGTCATCAAACGTTACCGTGCCGCCCGTTACAGCTATGAGATATCCCACCGAGCTTCCCGGATACTTCGATAATGTACAGCCGTCATCTCCCGTGATCTTGACATTTCCGCCGCTTACTTTGATCACAGCAGATGCACTTCCCGTTTTCTTGAATAAAACGGTAAAGCTGCCCTGTGTGATCTCACAGTCTCTGTTCACACCTCTGTATAATTCTAATGTACAGCCGTTGTTCTCCTCAAGCTGTGCCGCTTCAAATGCTTCGGGCACATTGTCGGTATAGCATGCCTTGTCGCCGTTTGTTTTAACAAGTATCGCATTTATGCTGGCATCACATAACGAACAACGATAGTAATCATGCTCGTCTGTCGTTAATGCGTCATACGGATGCGTACAGGTCGCCATTTCAAACTCGACATCATCGGTCACATATTCGTATCCGTTTAACTTGATAACAAGATGTGCCTTTACAGTGCCGTCAGTATCGGAAATTTCATCTGCATTTGCAAACGTATATGAATTTCCGACGAAGTCGAGCTCTCTTATTAAGGTATCGCCTACATATAAACCGACTGTGACCTTATTGGCATCGCTTATCGTGTATCCGTCGCTTGTATTAACATTGAAGTTAAATAAGATCTGCCGTGCACCTCCGCCGTTGCGGTACAGCACAGTCTTATTTGCTGTCGCCGTTGCGCTCTTTATCGGCGCTGTCCTTACTTCTACATTAGCTATATCCTGCTTTTCACGCTCTGCAATAGTAGACCAGATGCCGGAATCGATAAAACTCCAATAGGCATAGCCGTCCGCAAGAAGCTGTCCTACGTTTCTGCCTTCGCCTGAAACCTGTAAGCTGTAGAATTGACCGCCTTTAATTACAGCGTTACCGCCGTCTTTAATTATGAAGTCAGAGAGAGTACCACCGTTGATTTCCGCATCGCTGCCGTTGCAAACGGCAACACGTTTTATTAAGCCACTGCCGTTAACGGTCAGCTTACCGCTCGTTACTTCTATGGAATACCATACATCAGTACCGGGTTGTGAGAGCCTTTTACCGTTAAGTTCAAGCGTAACATTGCCTGTAACAGCTATCGTATCTGTAATATCGTCCGTGATGTTCTTCTGCAGCGTTACAGTAGCCGTACCTATCTCATTAGCCCTTTCAAAAGCGTCATAAATATCGCTGAACAGATCCGTATTTTCGCTTCCGCCGGCAGTATAGCTTACAGTTGCAACAATTTCCTCATTGCAGTAAGGACAGGGATTACCGTCAAGCACATAACTGCCGTTTTTGTCCTTATGGTTGCACTTATCAACAAAAATTCTATAGGTACTGGTCATGGTCTGAATAGCTTCGTATGTGTAAACAGTAATGCCATTCATACTATCGGCCGAAACTACGCTTCCGCTCGCAATTGCCCTACCTAAAGTATAATTGCTTCCATTTTCGCAAGTGAAACTGCCGAACCTACCGCTTACGATAGAGATGTTATATTCGCTTCCACCGGAGCGGTTGTCACACATAGCTAAAGAATCGGCATTAACATCATTGATGACCGTGTCTCCGCCGTTAGCTTTCAGTGCATCAATATTTGCACCGTTTATAACAGTCGCTCCGCCATTTATTGACAGTGCATCAATATTTGCACCGTCTATAACAGCATTTCCGCCTTCTATTGACAGTTCACCGATATAACCATCGGTACTGTTTACTGTAAGCGTACTGCTGATTATTCTTACTCTTCCCAGCTTGATTTTACCGTCAATTGTAACCTCAGCGTCAGTTCCGTTAACTGTGATTCCGCTTGGCAGATTTTGATTGCTCACGTCCTGTACTGCCGAAGAAGTGAAAGTCACGTCACCGCCGTTGACAGTGAACTGACAATATGCCTCTTTACCGTTAAAGTCAACAGTAAACTTACCGCCCGTCACGGTAATGGACGCAGGTACTCTTTCCGAAATCAGCTTTACAGTGCTGCCCTCGTTCTCCTGTGCCAGCTTTATGGCACTCTCTATATCCGCATAACCTAACGACTTGCCGTCAGCATCTACTACCTCGGCTTCTATCAATAAATCACATATACCGCAGAATACCAAACCGTCGGTTTCGTTATTAAAGCTATCCTCAGGGTGCGAGCAGGTCGCAAGTGTAAACTTAAGTGCATTCGACTTATATTCGTATCCGTCACACTTCAGTACAGTGTAATATTCAACCTCACCGTCTTCCGCTACAATCTCACCGATTTTATAACCGAATACCATATACCAGTTAACAGAAAGCTTAGAATCTTTACTGCGATTATTGCCGTTTACATAGTCCGAATAGGTTATCCGCTTTGAAGTGTCCGCCACATCGCATATAACATTGACTTTTAATTTTTTCGCTCCGTTACGGTATATAACAGGCGCTTCTCCGCCTGCCCACGAAATACTTGCGCTCTTTATGGGTGCTTCTTCTACGGATAACGCTCCTTTAGAACCGCCCAAATAGCTATCTTTTTCACGCTCATCAATCGAAAGCCAAGTGCCGTCAGCATTTTTATACGCATAACCGTCTGCCAGTACAGATTCAAGATTGCCGTTAAATATCTCGATGTCGTTGAATTTACCGCCGCTGAGTTTTACGTTACCGCGAACGGACAGACCTTGTATAGTGCCGCCGCCTATTTCTGCGTTGCCTCCTTTTTTAACTGACACAGAATTGAAGTATCCACCGCCGTTAATGACTAATTTTGAGTTTTCATTAACGTAAATAGGTGTATCCATATCGCCATCGCCGTTTACAGTAAGCGTGCCACCGTCAGATACCGATATACGCGCTATGCCATAACGACCACCCAGTGTTTTACCGTTCAGTTCAAGCGTTACATTGCCCATAACGGTAATCTCCTGTGTACGTTCGCTGTCTGTAATATCCTTATACAGCGTTACTGTAGCCGTACCTATCTCATTAGCCTTGTCAAAAGCGTCGCATATATTGCTGAACAGCTCTGTCTTTGCACTTCCGTCAACCGTATAGCTTACGCTTGCGGCAAACTCAGAGTTACAGTATTTGCATATACCGCTGTCATTAAAGGCATAACTGCCGTCCTCATTCTTATGCTCGCACTTGGTAAACAGATAATAGCTTACAGTATTGTTTTCGGAGTCAAAATTATTTTTTTCGGCTATATCGCTGTATAATAAAGCCTTTGCTGTTTTCTCAGCAGTCGGATCTGTCGGATTGTCGTAGCTTATCACACGCACACCGCTTGCGATTACGTCCTTTAATTTAAACTGTCCGAGATAGACATTGCCGTAAGTACCGCCGCCTATAGTAAGCTTTGCGTCAGTTGCGTCTTCGCTTACAAATAAATTATCAGCACCCGCATTATTGTCAACATTGACGCCTTCGCTGACAGTTACGGTACCGCCTGATATAGCAATACTATCAAATCCGGCGCCTGAGCCCTCAGGCAATGTAAGAGATCCGCTCTTCACATTAACCTTGCACCTGATGAACATATAACCTTCAGCAATAACATCTGCACCGTCAATAGTTATTGTCTGGTTGTAATCATAGATAGTACCATAATTACTTGTGGTAATAGTAAACTGACCGTTTGACAGCCTAACCCCACTATTGATCTTACCGCTTGTTACAAGAGTGAAAACACAGCCCTTGTTTTCAGCCTTATCGGCATATAATAAGCCTTCTTCAATGCTGTCAAAATATTCGTTAGTAGTACCGTCGGCTGATGTCACCTTTGCATAAAGCACAGCACCGCACGCACACTTTGTCTCTGTTTCGGTGTATGTATGAGTATGCTTTACAACTGTGACATTTCTAATTCCTTCGCTGAGTGTCACCGCACTGCCGTCAACTATACTTTCGGGGAGATGTGTGACACTGTTTAAGATCGCAAACGCATAGCCCTTTGCAAGCAGAGCGTTTACGGGTGTGTTGCTTTCCTCGCCGCAGATGGTGTTGTACCTTCCGCCGTATAAAGCTACACCGCTTGCGTGTGCAATATAAACATTCTCAAATATGCCGCCGTATATTTCGACACACTTAGCACTGTTAATGACTAAATTGAGTACATCTGCGGCTGAACTGCCGCCGTCTGCAGTACCGTTTATAAGCGTACCGCCGTTTACACTAAAAGGTGCGTCTATGCATCCGTAGTAGGTGCTTTTCCTGCTGTCCTTAAGGTACAGCACACCACCGTTATTTACACTTATATCTGCCTCTCCGCCGAGTGAACATCCGTTCACATCGACAGTAACCGTTGTATTGCCGATTTCTACGTTCTGTGTAATCTCACAGTTCTTATACAATGTCAGCGTACAACCGTTGTTTTCCGCCGATAATGCCGCAGTAAAAGCGTCGTCTATATTATCGAAATACTTCGCTGTTCCCGCGCCCGAAATGCCCGCAGTAAGCTGATATTTGCAGGTAGAGCATACACCTGTTTTGCTGTCAACATCCGTATGACCGCACCGCTTACCGCAAATCGTACACTTGCCCGTTGTGCTGTCGTAACTGTGACCTTCATGTGGTATTACAATAACAGGTGTTGCAAAACCGTCTTTCAACAGTGTTTTTGAGCCGTCTATCGGCTCAGGATTGGGAGACTTCATAAACATACGGTTCTCAGCCAACAAAGTCAGTATTTCTGCGTTTGCTCTGTCCCCGCCGCCGTTATAGCATATTGTTTTGAAAGCTCCGCCGTGAAGAATTACGTCACTGCTTGCATCGTTTATATTGAGTGTTATAGAAAATGTACTATAGCAGTCAAATGTACCTGCACCTACCGACACAGTTCCCATAGCGCCGCAGTTTTCGTCAAATGTCAGCTTACCGCCGTCCACTACATTGAAATCGCCATAAATACTATTATTTTTTTCCGATCCCGTAACGGTTATATCTCCCGAAACAGTTAACGTACCTACATTGGCTTCCTCAGCGATCCACAGCGTGAACTTACGGCTGAGTGTTGTATAGCTGCCTGCATAATTCTTGTATACTTTTAATGTACAGCCGGTGTTTGCGTCACTGTCAGCCGCTTCAAAAGCCGCTCCCATCTCATTTTCTTCATAAACGGAAGCTACAGCCCCATCCTTTACGATAACAGCCGCATACTGATATTCACACTCGTTACACTTACCCGTTTCGCTGTCAACATCGCTGTGAGGGCAAACATATCCGCAGCCGCACTCGCCGTCAACATAGGTATGGCTGTGGTCTTTGACTGTCAGCGTTTCACTGCTTGATATTTCCTTAACGTTTGCGTTGAAAAGAGTTCCGTCAGTCTTGAAGAAAGCCTTACCCTCTCCGAGCATATCGTATAATGTCTTGCTGTCCCTGGCGTAAAGTCCGGCTGGATATGCACCGGCTTTCAATATAACCGTACTCGAATCATATACATAGATCGAAGTGTCTAAAACTACATCGCCGTCTATTATAAGCGTACCGCCGGCGTATGAAGCGTCGCTTGTCGGATATACATTACAACCGAGCATAACCGGATTGCCGCTGTTTTTGATCGTAAGCTTTCCGTTTTTGCAAGGAGTAATACTCCGGATATTTAATCTGCGTCCGTTTAAGTCAATTGTAAGTTCTCCGTATAAGTCATACTGAGCTTTTGAATTATCATAATCCTTAAACAGCTTTATCGTACCGCTTCCGTTGTATTCATTCAGTAAAGAGTCAAGCTCATCGGTATCTACATACTTTAAGCTTCCGTTCTTGTCTGTATAGAGTGCGACAGACACAACCGCACCGCAGATTGAGCAGATGCCGGTGTCCGTGTTTATATCACCGCCATGCTCGCAGGGCTTTCCGCACTCCTCGCACTTGCCTGTTCCACTGCCGTATTTGTGGTCAGCGTCAGTATGCTCAACAACAGTAAGCGCAACGGAATAACCCATACTTCCATATTCTTTATAAAGATCAAGATAATTGCCGTTATCTTCACGTCGCAGTGCCTGCCGGGTAACATCAAGAAGATCACCTAATTTCAGAGCGCCGGAATTGTTTTGGCGATGATATGTCAGCCCACCTAACTTCATTCCCGTAGCGAGCTTTACAGATGTCGTTGTAGTTCCGTCATCATTCACGGATGCTATCACAGTCAACTGCTCTGTAGTTACTTTTGCGCCATCGTTTACAGCAAGCCGTGCACTGTCCTCAACAAAAATTGTATTAAATTCTACATTTGCTTCGCTGTCAATTATGAATGATCCGCCGCCTTTGCGAACATACACCTGCGTAACATAACTGCCCGCTGTGCCGGTTAATGTAAGCGTGACGTCTTTGTTGACCCCAAGTTTGTTGACCCCAAGCTTGATATTGTTCAGCTTGTGACCGTTAAGGTCGATCATAACATTGTGTTTTACATCTATAGTATCTAAAATTGCAGTTGCCGATGCATCGCCGATATCCTGATAGATCTTAACATAGTTTCCGGTATCGGCAGTAATGCTGTCAAGGCAGTCTGCGAGCGTGTCATAGCCTGTCGGTGCACTGCCGTCTGTGCTGATCGTAGCAACAAACTGATGCTCACACTTGTTACACTTACCCGTGTCAATATCAATATTGCTGTGATCACATAACGCTCCGCAGTTTGTGCATTTACCGTCGGAATAACCGTTTTCATGTGCACATTCTTTATATGTAAATGTAAATTTTTCTGTAACAGTTTCTGTGCTGTCACCGTCTGAATAGGTTATATCGCAATACAGAACATAATTTCCGGCAGGAATATTATCCGCAAGCTTGAATTCGCCGTTGCTTCCGGATACTGCCGCACCGAGCTCATCTGCACTGTATGCACTGTTCGTACTGTACCAGTTATAGCTTATGCTTTCACTGTCAACCGTATAGGTGCTTACAAGCTTGTAATTGTCCTTCTCTTCCTGCGAAGTGTTTGTATAGAAAACCGTTCTGTTTGTGTTGTCACCCTGTGTAACCTTGTTGAAACGGTTTGCATTCGACTTTACCTGAACGGTATTGGATACAATATCTCCGCTCTTTATTGTAAGAGTATTATCAGTGTCGTATGTAACCGAAAACTCGGTATCGCAGACCATGCACACCCAGCCGTAATCGGTCTTGATTATGCTTGCTGATAAATCGGGTTCATCGCCGCCGAAATAGCCTCTTGCGTCTGCAAACTCTTCATCGCTCATATTCTTCAGAGTAATATCAAAGTAAACCGTACCCTTGAGCTTGGTATCAGTCATGCCTTCAATTATTTCATACTCTTCCGTCTTGAATATTCCTGTCTGCTTTCCGAGTATTATACGGGGAGAAGTATCAGGCTTTATAACTACCGTCTTAGCGTCCGCTCCGCCAATCTCATAATAGCCGCTGTTATACTTGACCTCGCCTGTCACAGCACTTTCCGAAGCCTTGAACTCGGTCGAGCCCTTTATTACAAATTCATTCTCGTTTATTGTCGGTACAGTTTGACCGATAGCGTATGAACCGCCCGTAGTGTAAACCGAGCCTGTACCGTTCATTATAAGGTTTACTTTGTAAATGCCATACTTAGTACCGTAAGCAGTGACCTTACCGCCGCTTATTTCGGCATCCATTCCGTCGCCGTTGTTTCCGCTGTAGTATATTCCGACTCTTGCTGCATTGCCTTCAGGCAAAGTAATACTGCCGTTTTCGCTGACGGAAATTTTGTCACCGAAATTACTGGTAAGCAATATTGCACTGTTTAACGTAGATTCATTAGCACAACCTACTGCAGTAAGACTGCCGTTGCCGTCAACAGTAATGCCGCCGCTGACATTGACAGCCACACCCTCAAAAGATGCAGTTGTCGCATTTGCGTTCAGCACACCGTCATTATGTATTTCAAGCGAATTTGTCTTTACAGTACCTGTTGCGTTTACTGTACCGCCGTTCAGGATTATTGATCCGCCGAGAGAGCGTGCCATACTGTCTGTAGAGCGGTTCTCTGCATTCAGCACACCGTCGCCGCTGATTGTCATTGTGCCGTCACAATTGACCTCTTTATTATTTACGGCACTGAGAACATATGTATCACTTTTGCCGGTATCGGTCTGTACGATAGTATTGTTACCGTTCAGCACTATCTCCGTACCGTCGGGGACTGTTACGACGCTCATACTGTCGGTTGTCGCCTGAATGTTCACTCCGTCAAGCGTCAGCGTCTTTGTGTCATAATCCCAGCTCCAGCCGGCACCGTTTTCGTCCGCCGTCTTTTCTCTGAAATCAAGCGGTGTCGTGATGACATTGCTCTCGCCGTCATGCGTATGTGCCTCGCCCTCGGCAAATGCCGATAACGGTACAGCCGTCAACGTCATTGCCGCAGACAGCACCGCACTTATGAGCCGTACAAATTTTTTCTTCATGTTTTTCCTCCTGTAGATTTACCCGTGCTTATGCCATGCACCTGCACTTATGCAGTGCCTCCTTCAGCTTTTCAAGCGGTATCGGCTTCTTGTGGAAATAGGTACAGCCAAGCCTGTATGACTGCGCCCCGAATCCCTCATCGTCCGACAGCCATATTACAGGCGTATCCCTGTCGGCATTCTTTGCCGCAATAACGCCCTCCATACCGTCCGCTCCGTCGGCAAGCACGATTATAAGGTCAGCCGTCTTACACTCCTTCGCAAAGCTCTCATACCTCTGACATGCCCTGTAGGCAATTCTTCGATATGCCGCCGTTGCGATTTGTGTTATTTTCGCTTTCAGTATCTCCGCCTCGTTTGCGGTATCGTAAACGCAGATGAGCATACTTCTCCCCTTATAATTTTATAATTATATCATAACTCATTTGCTTTGTGATTTCAACTTTTTGGCACGAACGGTTGTTATAACGGCACGAACGGTCATAAATGCGGCACATAATACAAAAAACCGGCGCCCTACAGACACCGTTCAAGTGAAATATATTGCCAGGCACTGCCTAAAACATTTTCCGCAACGACAAGGAATTAATATTTTCGTGAGTGTATCGGTACAACTGCACTGACATTTACCTTTCAAAAAACGCCACTAACCTGAGATATATGTACTAATCTGCGGACGTGTAGCGTTAAGCGTCCCTGCATTAACAGGTCATACAATGTTCAGGT